>Ga0307414_10000693_pt1 | contig 17282 bp, 15 predicted proteins | sample DK1Ometagenome_FD_203804 | JGI IMG/M metagenome (GOLD analysis project Ga0307414, IMG submission 203804) | Maize rhizosphere microbial communities from greenhouse at UC Davis, California, United States - DK15-O-3 | ecosystem: Host-associated > Plants > Roots > Rhizosphere > Soil | place: USA... | reverse complement strand
CATCAATAGTTCTTCCTCCCACTACGACTTCATTTCCCCAAACCTTATCCAGGATTTCGTCTCTTTTAAAAACCTTTCCTGGTTTTGAAGCCAATAGATAAAATAATTCGAATTCTTTTCTTGGAAGTGAAATTTCGACATTCTCTTTGATGATTTTGTATTCTTCGCGATTGATTTCGATTCCGCCAACATTTAAGGTATCGCTAACTACTTCTTGTTCTTTTAACCTTCTTAACAAAGCCTTTACTTTGCTTACCAGTAATTTTGGTTTTATAGGCTTGGTAATATAGTCATCAGCACCGGCATCAAAACCAGCAACTTGTGAATAATCTTCGCTTCTTGCCGTTAAAAATGTTATGATAACGTTATTTAGTTCAGGGATTTTTCTAATATGCTCACAGGCTTCCATTCCATCCATTTCCGCCATCATGACATCCATTATAATTAAGTCCGGCAGTTCTTTCTGAGCTTTAGCAATAGCTTCTTTTCCGTTAGAAGCCGTTACAATCTGATAGCCTTCCTGTGCAAGGTTATAGCCAACGATTTCTAAGATATCCGGTTCATCGTCAACTAATAAAATCTTTGTTTGTGTTTTTTTCATAAAATAGCAAAAATTGAGTTTTCTCATCAAATTTTCTTCCTTATAAATCTGATGTTTTTTAATTGCGATGGTAAATATAATAATAAATTAACCGTCAAAAATTGCTGTTAACGGTAATTTAATCTGGTAACAATTTGATAATCCTGGCAACACAAAAACATAACAAGTGCCTAACATGAACTTTACAATGTGTGTATTTCTTTGCACAAAAATAAATTAAACACAACACTGAAATGAAATTCAATTTAAGATTTCTATTTATTGCATTATTTATCTGTACGATTTCTATCGCACAAAACAAAGGTACGATTTCTGGAGTTTTAACCGACAAGGAAATGAACAATGAAGCTTTACCTTTTGCAAACATTTTAATTAAAGGTACAAACATTAGCGCAAACACCGATATTGATGGTAAATACTCATTATCTGTAAATCCGGGAAACTACACTATTATTTTTAGTTTCGTAGGATATGAAACTGTAGAAAAACCTGTAACAGTTAAGGCAAATGAAACTGTCAATGTAAATCAGGTATTGTCATCAGGGGGTTACACTCTGCAGGATGTAGTTGTAAAATCATCTGCTGTCAATAGAGAAAAAGAATCTGCTCTTTTACTGGAACAAAAAAACGCAGTAGTTATTAAACAAAGTATCGGTGCGCAGGAAATGTCAAGAAAAGGGGTAAGTGATGTTGAAGATGGCTTAACAAAAGTTACCGGGATTACCAAAGTAGACGGAAGAGGCTTATTCATCAGAGGTCTTGAGGATCGTTACAATAATTTATTGGTTAATGATTTACAAACTCCGTCAAACAGCCCTTTCAAAAAAATCATCCCATTAGATTTATTTCCAACGGATATTGTTGGTGTCTTGAATATTTACAAAACATTCAATCCAAACATCTCAGGTGATTTTGCCGGTGGAACAGTAAATATAGAAACTACGCAGCCTAAAAATATTACCAAACTTAATATTGGCTTTGGATATACCACAAATAACAATCTCAAAAATTTCTTGCTTTCTGATGATGCAGACAATGCAAAAGGTACTTTCGGATTAATTGGAAAAGACAGAGAGCTATCTGGAATTTTTGGTTCAGTCCCTAGTGGAAAAAAATTATCCCCAGATGAATACCACAATGCTTATGATGACAAAAATTGGGATGTTAATAAAACTTCAAGCCCATTAAACTCAAGCGTTGGCTTTTTACATTCACAGAAATTTAATCTTGAAAAAGAAAGAAACATAAGCTACATCATGTCTTTTAACTTCGATAATAAATATGTTTTCAGAGAAGGAGTTGACAGAACTTTCAATTTAGGCCAGGGTAATTATGATAACAACCTGTATACTACACAATATGCTTACCAAACTACTTTTTCTGGTTTAGCAGGTTTAAAATACAAAACAAACAGATTAAATTTAAATCTAACAAGTTTATTTATACAGGCTACAGAAAGTAAAATTCAGGATCAGATAGGATATACTAACAGTTTAGCGAATGTAACCAACAATCTTATCAGATTAAATCAATTTGAAGAATCAAGATATTGGAACACACAATTGTTTGGAGATTATAAATTGACAGAAGACGGGAAACAAACGATAAAAGCCGGAGGTTCTTATGTAAAAACCGGATTTCAACAACCGGACAGAAAATTTATAACAGGTCAAAAAGTAAGTGACACCGAAATCAACATGTCATACGGAGGAAACAACTTAAACCGCCAATACTTAGATGTAAATGGAAACTTTTACTTTTCAGCTTTAGCGGAATATAATTTAAAATTTGGAAATAAGGAAAAACAAAACAACTTATCTGTTGGGTATAATAATTTTCTAAATGACATGCAATCAAGCTATCGTTTCTTTTCCGGAAGAAGAAACTTAGAGAAAAATTACACCGCTGATTTAAACACAATCAGTGCGCAAATCAATGATGACATAGATAACGGAATCGTGTATATTCAGGAAGAATCCAACGGTGATTACAAAGTAAAACTAAATCAGTTTGTAAATGCAGGATATTTTAATCTGTTTTGGACTTTTGGGGAAAAATGGGATTTAAATGCCGGTCTTAGACTAGAAAACTCTACTCGTGAAATTAAATACAGAAATCAGGGAGACCCATTCGGGAGCGCATATCGCAAGAAAAATGATGAAAGTTTAGACTTTCTTCCATCGATAAATACAAAATATGTTGTAAACGAAAACAGCAATCTTCGTGGTTCTTTAAGCAAAACGATCACAAGACCTGTTGCGATGGAATTGTTACCAATTAACTACATCAATGCTGATGCAACTTCAGAAAGTGGTAATCCAGACTTATTGAACAGCAACAATTACAATGCAGATTTTAAATATGAATTGTTTCCAAATAGCAAGGAATTATTTGCCATTGGAGCTTTCGGGAAATTAATAGAGAATCCTATCGAAAGAGTTTTCAAACCCACAGCAAACAGTGGCGGGCAAATCACAACTTTCAAAAACTCTGAACAAGCTATTCTTTATGGTGCCGAAATCGAAATGATTTTGACATTAAACAGAATTAGCGAATCATTATCAAATTTTACATTTGGTTTTAATACTTCATTAATGAATACAGACGTAAAAATTAATTTGGCCAAACAAGGTAATGAATTAGAAAACAGTACAAGCCGTAAACTTCAGGGTGCTTCAAACTGGATGATTAACACAGATTTGAAATATGATTTTACTTTGAATAACGAATGGAAAAACACCATGACATTGGTTTACAATGTCTACGGAGACAGAATTTTTGCTGTAGGCTCATCTGGAATTGACCATATTTATGAAAAATCATTTAGCAAATTAGATTTTGTCTGGTCAAGTACACTTTCTAAAAACATTGAATTAAAATTCGCAGCAGAGAATTTACTTAATCCATATTATAGAAAAGAATTAGGTAAAGACAGTACTATAGAGATCACCGAAGATTCATTAATTCTTCGCGATTACAAAAAAGGAGTTGGTTTTTCAGTAAATATTGGATACACATTCTAATTTTCAAAAAAGAGCTTTCGGGCTCTTTTTTTGCTAAAGTACATAACATCAAATTTACATCAAATTGATTGTTATATAATACTTTAATAACAATTACCTAACCGCAGTCAGGAAACGCAATACTATTTTTGAAACAAATAATAACACAAAAAACTATAATTTAAAATCATTAAAAAAATGAAAAAATTAGCAATCAGTCTTACTTTTTTAAGTTTAATTTTCGCAAGTTGTTCTTCTAGCGATGATGATGTTGTAACTCCTCCAACAACAGGTTCAGGAGAAATTACCGGAGACATTACTGCTTCAAAAACATATACTAAAGGTACTTATACAATAAGTGGAACCGTAAGAGTAAAGAAAGATGTAACATTAACCTTTGAAGCCGGATCTGTTATTACAGCAGATGCAATAAACGGACCTGATGCTTTATTAGTAGAAAAAGACGGAAAACTAATTGTTGCAGGTACGGCTGCAGAACCGGTAGTTTTTACAGAAAAATCTAAAACTCCAGGGTCTTGGGGTGGGATTATCTTATTCGGTGATGCACCAATCGTTTCTGGCAAAACAGCAGAAGGTGCACCAATCACAACAGCAACTTCAGAAGACGGTACAAACCTTGTTTATGGTGGTTCAAATGCCGCTCACAGCAGTGGTTCATTAAAATATGTTCGTGTAGAATATGCCGGAAAGAAAATCCTTGATGGTAACTCAGAAATGAACGGTTTCTCTTTTTACGCTGTAGGTTCAGGGACAGTTTTAGAAAACTTAGTAGCTTATAAAGGTGCAGATGATGGTTTCGAATTTTATGGTGGAACTGTAAGTGCTAAAAACTTAATTTCTTACGGAAACACAGACGATTCTTTTGACTGGCAAGACGGATGGCAAGGTCAGGCAAACACTAACTGGTATGCCTACCAAACTGGTGCTGGAAATTTCGGAATGGAGATCGAAGCAAAAAGTGTTAACAATGCATTTTTCCCTAAAGTTTCAAACATCACTTTAAGAAGAGCTGCCGGAACAGCAACTGAAGCTGCTGGTTCTGTAGAATTTGATGCAATCCAATTCAAAAAAGATGGAAACGGTGAATATTCTAATATTGTAATATCAGGATTTACTACAACAGGCGCTGTTGCCGTTAGAATTCAGGAAGCTGCTACAAACACGAATCAGGTTACTGGCGGGAAAATCAAAATTCTAAATGTAAAAGTTGATGATGATGCTACTCCTCTAACAGGAACTGGAGCTGCAGGTTTTACAATTGATTTCCCAATAGCAAACTTTACAACAAGCACAACAGCAACTGGAGCTGCTTTAACTCCTGGCGCATGGGCAATTGTTGATGGGTTAAACTTATTAGAAAAGCTATAAGACTCACTTATAATTTGTTAAAAACATCCTAAATATTTAGGATGTTTTTTTTTGGTGTAATTTTTGAAAACTTTTTTTGTATATTTACTTATCTAAAATAATGCGATGGCAAAAAATTACTTTTATATTACTCTCTTATTGGCTTTTTTCTTTACTGTGAGCAGCTCAGCTCAGGACAGTAGACAATCGCCCAAAACTCGTGATGCAGTTAACATAGAGGGGCTCGACCTATACCCTAATCCTGTTACAAACGGCAAGGTATATATTACTTCTAAAAATGATTTACAAAAAGAAATTATCATATTTGATGTCTTAGGCAAAAAGGTTCTTCAAACACATTTAGCTACAAAAGAACTTAACATTCCTGATTTAACTCCGGGAGTTTATATCATTAAAATAAGTGAACAAAACAATTCGGCTACACGAAAGTTAATCGTTCGATAAAACATAAAAAAGCTCCAAAATTTGGAGCTTTTTTATGTTTTATAGTCCCAGTCACAGTTTTCAGTATCAACGTACATTTGAAACTGAAAACTGTGACTGCAAACTGAAACTATTTTACAATTATACTTACCTTTGCACAAAAAAGTTTTGATTACAGCCAACGATATCTTTACCATTTCAAGTCAGAAACAATTTGAAAAAATAGCACTAAAAGTGTTTCGTCTTCAGCACGAGAACAACAAAGTATATCGTGATTTCTGTGATTTCTTAAAAGTAAATCCGCAACAGGTAAAATCATTGGAGCAAATTCCGTTTTTACCTATTCAGTTTTTCAAAAGCCATGAAGTTGTTTCAAATACTAATCCGGCCGAAGTAACTTTTACCAGCAGCGGAACCACCGGAATGATTACCAGCAGACATTTGGTTACCGATGTTTCACTTTACGAAGAGAGTTACCGAAAAGGATTTTCTCAATTTTATGGCAATATAGAAGATTACATGGTTTTAGCTCTTTTACCGTCTTATCTTGAGCGCGATGGCTCTTCTCTAATTTATATGGTAGAAGATTTAATAAAGCTATCCAATCAGCCCGAAAGCGGATTTTATCTGCACAATCACGATGACTTAATTAAAAAATTAATTGCTTTGGATGAATCTGGGCAAAATGTCATTTTAATTGGAGTTACCTATGCCTTATTAGATTTAATTGAAAAACACCAGTTTCATCTTCAGAATACGATTATTATGGAAACTGGTGGAATGAAAGGCAAACGTAAAGAAATGATTCGCGAAGAACTGCATGAACAGCTTTGTAGAGGTTTTGGCGTTTCATCAATTCATTCAGAATATGGCATGACAGAGCTTTTAGCACAAGCGTATTCTCTTGGAGAAGGTGTTTTTGAATGTCCTTCCTGGATGCATGTTCTAATGCGCGATCCCGAAGACGCTCTCACTTATGTAAAAGATGGAAAAACAGGTGGAATAAATGTTATTGATTTAGCCAACATCAATTCCTGCTCCTTTATAGCTACACAGGATTTAGGCAAAAAAAATCCCAACAACTCTTTCGAGGTATTGGGACGTTTTGATAATTCTGATATTCGTGGTTGCAATTTGATGGTATTGTAATTAAACCACTCTAATCACAAAATAGTTCTTCTTGCCACTTTGCAACAACACAAACTGATTGTTAATCAAATCATTGGAAGTCAACACAAAATCTTCTTTGATTTTTTCTCTGTTTACCGAAATTGAATTGGCCGTTAGAGCACGTCTTGCTTCTCCGTTTGATTTAAAGAAACCTGTTTTTTCGTTTAAAACTGAGATGATATCCAATCCGCTCTCAAGATCTGCTTGTGCAATTTCTGCTTGTGGCACTCCGTCAAAAACCTCTAAGAAAGTCGCTTCATCCAATTGTTTCAAATCTTCTGAAGTGGAGTTTCCAAATAAAATATTCGAAGCCTGAATCGCTTTTTCTAATTCTTCTTTACTGTGAACAAAAATCGTGATTTCTTCTGCCAGTTTCTTTTGTAAAACTCTTAAATGCGGAGCCGTTTTATGCTCTTCGATTAAAGTTTCGATTGTTTCTTTGTCTAAGAAAGTAAAGATTTTGATATATTTTTCAGCATCTACATCTGTAGCATTTACCCAAAACTGGTAAAATTTATATACCGAAGTTTTATCGGCATCCAGCCAAACATTTCCCCCTTCAGATTTTCCAAATTTAGATCCGTCTGCTTTTGTAATCAAAGGTGTGGTTAAGGCAAAAGCTTTTGCGTTTTCTCCACCCATTCTGCGTACTAATTCTGTCCCTGTAGTAATATTTCCCCATTGATCAGAACCTCCCATTTGCAAAAGGCAGTTGTTGTTTTTATATAAATGGTAAAAATCGTATCCCTGAATTAATTGATAGGTAAACTCCGTGAAAGACATTCCCTCCCCTTCGCCGTTGATTCTCTTTTTAACAGAATCCTTCGCCATCATGTAATTTACCGTGATCCGTTTTCCAACTTCACGGGCAAAATCAATAAACGAAAATTCTTTCATCCAGTCATAGTTATTCACCATGATTGGTCCATTTGGTTCATTTGAATTAAAATCTAAAAAACGTGACAAAACACTTTTGATACCGGCAACATTTTTAGCTAAAGTCTCTTCGTTAAGCAAATTTCTTTCATCAGATTTTCCGGATGGATCACCAATCATTCCGGTTGCACCACCTACCAAAGCAACGGGCTGATGACCAAAATTCTTTAAATGAACCAGCAAGATAATCTGGACCATACTGCCAATATGCAGTGAATCTGCTGTTGGATCAAAACCAATATAAGCCGATGTTACCTCTTTAAGCAATTGTTCTTCCGTTCCTGGCATGCTATCATGATATAACCCGCGCCACTTTAATTCTTCAACTAGATTCTTCATTTTTTAAAATAATTTGTGCAAATATAAACAATGGCAATGGCAAATTCAAAAAACAATCACAATGGCAATGGTAATCTCAAAAACCAATGAGAATACAATTTCAAAAGATACTCTAAAATCATATTCCCTAAGATCTTTTGATTCTCTGTAACTTTGCACCTTTCATGCAAAAAGTTATCTTTACAAAATGATATTAGTAACAGGAGGAACTGGTTTGGTTGGTGCACATTTATTGCTTCATTTGATTGAAAAGGGAGAAAATGTCCGGGCGATTTACCGAAATCAAAACAACATTCAAAAAACAAAATCAGTTTTTGAATTGTATAAAAAAGTCGATTTATTCAAAAAAATCAATTGGCTTGAAGCCGATATTTTAGACGTTCCTTCTCTGGAAATTGCTTTTGTCGGAATAGAATATGTTTATCATTGTGCCGCGTTAATTTCGTTTGATCCAAAAGATGAAGAGGCACTTCGAAAAACCAATATTGAAGGAACGGCCAATATGGTTAATTTTTCTTTAGCCAAAGGAATAAAAAAATTCTGTTTTGTCAGCTCGATTGCAGCTTTAGGAGATTTGCAGCCACATGAAACTTTTATTACCGAAGAAACAGAGTGGAATCCGGAGAAACCGCATAGTGACTATGCTATTTCAAAATATGGTGCCGAAATGGAAGTCTGGCGAGGAGTTCAGGAAGGCTTAGACGTTATTATCATTAATCCCGGTGTTATTTTAACACCCGTTTCAACAGCATCTATTTACAAATACGGAAGTAATGAACTGTACACAAAAGTAGCCAGCGGACTTGCATTCTATACCTTGGGAAAAACTGGATTTGTTGTTATAGACGATGTAACGAGCATTGCTTGTAAATTAATGAAAAGCAACATAAAAAATGAACGCTTTACGCTAATTGCAGATAATATCGTTTTCAGGGATATTCTGGATACGATTGCCGAAGTTTTGAAAGTAAAAAAGCCAACAATTCACGCAATGCCATTATTCATGAATTTTCTTTGGGTTGCAGATGGCATATTCTCTACTCTATTTTTCCGAAAAAGAAGCCTGACGAAAGCCACTGCAAAAGCATCATATTCTAAAAATCTATATTCTAATGAAAAAATAAAAACCGCTCTGGGAACGGTTTTTTTAGACGTGCATCAATACATAAAAGAAACATCAAAATTATAATCCTTTATATTGAAGTCGTTTTATTCTTTTTATAGAATCTATATTGACTTTTTTTACAACCTTATTTTTCACAGAATCTTTAGGGGTTTCTTTTAGCTTTTTCTTTTTTGCTTCGGCTGCCTTTTTGGCATCAGCTGCTTTCTTTGCTTTAGCTGCCTTTTTTTCTTCCGCTTTTAGTTTTATTTCTGTACTCTTCTTTTCCTTATCAAGCCTCGCATTTATTTCATCAAACATGTCTTTGTAGCTGTCATAATCAGCAGCATAATAGATGTTGCTTTGAGCAAATTGCAAACTGTCAACCTTGTATTTTTTAAAAACATACTTCGTAGGATTTGATTCAACCGAATCCAATGATAAAGGCTGTTGGTATTTTATGGCTTCCAAAAGAGATAAATCGTATATAATATCGATCATCTTTTCTTTCTCGATAAGCTTAGCCGGTTCTTTGACCAGTTCTTTTTTACAACTTACAAAAAGAAATAAAACCAATATTACAAATACAAAATTCTTCATTGTAGTTACCTGTTAAATAATAATCGTTTTCCGGCACGAACATCTTTTACTTTAAAGTTATTATAGACCATTTCACCATTTACAAAAGTATGTGTAATTCTGGATTTGAAAGTAAAGTTTTCAAACGGAGACCACCCACATTTGTACAGGATATTTTCAGGTTTCACGCCCCATGGCAAACTTGGATTTACAATAACCAAATCAGCATAATATCCTTCTTTTATAAAACCTCTTTTTTCGATTTTAAAAATCTTGGCCGGATTATGACACATTTTCTCGACGATTTTCTCAACGGTTATTTTGCCCTGATGATACGCCTCAAACATTGCCACCACAGCATGTTGAACCAAAGGTCCGCCAGATGGCGCTTTTAAATAAGACTGCGCTTTTTCTTCTTTTGTATGTGGTGCATGATCGGTGGCAATAACATCGATACGTCCGTCATTTAGGGCTTTCCAAAGTTCCTTTCTGTCCTCTGCCGTTTTTACAGCCGGATTCCATTTGATGAAATTCCCTTTTGTTTTATAATCTTCATCGGTAAACCAAAGGTGATGTACACAAACCTCAGCAGTAATTTTTTTATCTTCCAACGGAATTTTATTCGTAAACAACTCCATTTCTTTAGCAGTCGAAAGATGAAAAATATGCAAACGTGCTCCGGTTTTTTTAGCCAAAGCAACCGCTTTTGATGACGAAATGTAACAAGCCTCTGCACTTCGTATTAAGTTATGAGCCGTCACCGGAATATCATCCCCGTATTTCTCTCTGAATTCTGCTAAATTGTTCTGAATTGTAGTTTCATCTTCACAATGAACTGCGATTAGCATTGATGTGCTTGAAAATATTTTTTCTAAAGTCGCTTCATTGTCAACCAGCATATTTCCTGTTGAAGAACCAAGGAAAATCTTGATCCCCGCAACATTTTTAGGATTGGTTTTTAAAACTTCATCCAGATTATCATTGGTTGCCCCCATCATAAACGAATAATTCGCAAATGATTTCACTTCGGCAATCTGATATTTTTCTTCTAAAATTTCCTGAGTAACTGCATTTGGAACCGTATTGGGCTGTTCGATAAAAGAAGTGATTCCACCTGCAACAGCAGCTCTCGACTCAGATTCAATATCGCCTTTTTGCGTTAATCCAGGTTCCCTAAAATGCACCTGATCATCAATGGCACCCGGAATCAAATAACTCCCTTCGGCGTCTATTACTTTACAATCGGATGACTTTAGACTGATACTGTCTGCAACTTCAACAATTAAATCGTTTTCTATTAAAACATCCCCTTCAAAAATTGATCCTTCGTTTACAATTTTAGCATTTTTGATTAAAATCCTGTTCATCGCCGTTCGTTTATAATGTATTGAATAATTTTTTTAATCGAAGAGAAATAACCCCAAATATCGCTTCTTTGATAATAGCATTGCTCATTTTGGAAACTCCTTTGGTCCGATCGGTAAAAATAATCGGAACTTCTGTGATTTCAAATTTAGCACAATATGTTCTGTATTTCATTTCAATCTGAAATGCATATCCCACAAATTTAATTTTATTGAGATTAATTTTCTCTAAAACCTCCCTTTTGTAACAAACAAAACCAGCTGTCGCATCATGAATTTTCATTCCGGTAATAAACTTTACATAAACCGATGCGAAATATGACATCAACACTCTGCTTAATGGCCAGTTTACTACGTTAACACCCGTAACATAACGTGATCCGACAGCTAAAGCTGCGCCTCCGAAATGACAGGCATCATATAACTTTTCAAGATCGTTGGGATTATGTGAAAAATCCGCATCCATTTCAAAAATATAATTATACTGACGTTCTAAAGCCCATTTAAAACCATGAACATAAGCAGTACCCAGACCGGCTTTTTTGGCTCTTTTTTCAAGAAACAATCTTTCCGGAAATTCCGTCTGAAGCATAACCACTTTGTCAGCAGTATGATCCGGAGAATTATCATCGATTATTAAAAGGTTAAAGGGTTTATGCTGCGAAAGCACCGCGCGTACTATGCTTTCTATATTTTCGATCTCGTTGTAAGTGGGAATTATGACAATACAATCATTCATTTTTTTCTGCGTAATTTCATCGCAAAAGTAAACTTTTTATAGCATTTGATTCATAATAAATTTATAATAAAAGTATTGACACAAAAAATTACTAATTTTGTATCGTTATGATTGAACAGCTTCATCCCAGAATTATAGAAAACAAAGATTGGGCAACACTTTTATTTGTGTTGGCTTTTGCCATTGTTGCCATTACTAAATCTGCTTACGAGAATAGATTTAGCGAGTTTACGAAACTTATTTTCTCAGACAAATACGTTAAAATTTACCGCGATGTTTCACATCTGAAAAGCAGTTTTACCGTATCCTTATTCTTCGTTCAAATTATATCATATACTTTTTTCATACAGCTTACCATGCATATTTTTGAATATCCTGTAAAAACAGAAAAAACGGACTGGATGCTTTTTATGCAGATTGCGACTATTTTGACATACTTTATCTTAGCCAAATATCTAATTGAAAAAATTATAGGAACTTCTTTCAATATTAATGAGTTTGTAGATATTTTTAACTTGCAGAAAGCAACTTACAGAACCTATATTGGACTGCTAATCCTTCCGGTTAATGCAATTTTATTTTATCATGACGATGTTCCAAGAAACATACCTCTAGCAATAATAGGGGTTTCAGCATGTATAAGCATGTTTTCTTACTTTATTTCAATTAAAACTTATCAAAATACAATAATCAACAAATTATTTTATTTTATTTTATATCTTTGCGCACTTGAAATAGCCCCTTATTATTTTCTGTTTTATTGGATAACTAAAGAGGCGGCTTAGTAAATGCTTATAATATGAAAGTGAAAACAATTTTGGTGTCACAGCCTGAACCTAAAGTGGAAAACTCCCCTTACTTTGAGCTCCAACAAAAACACAAAATAAAAATTGATTTCAGACCTTTTATTCATGTGGAGGGAGTTAATGCTAAAGAGATCAGATTACAAAAAATTGATCTTAACCATTACACTGCAATTATTTTAACAAGCCGAAATGCGGTTGACCATTTTTTCAGGGTAGCTGATGAAATGCGTTACAAAGTTCCTGAAGGATTAAAATATTTTTGTCAATCTGAAGCAGTTGCTTTTTACCTGCAAAAATATGTTGTGTACAGAAAACGTAAAATTTACGTGGGAGCTAAAGATTTTGCAGATTTATCGCCTCTTATCAAAAAGTATAAAGACGAAAAATTCCTTCTGCCGGCTTCAGATCAATTAAATGCTGATGCACCTGTTACATTAAACGGATTAAAAGTAGACTGGACACAGGCTGTTTTTTACAAAACGGTAATGAGTGATTTATCTGATTTGGCTGACGTATACTATGATGTTTTGGCGTTTTTTAGTCCAACCGGAATTAAATCATTGTTTAAAAATTTTCCAAATTTTAAGCAAAACGATACCCGAATTGCTGTTTTTGGAAGCACAACTCAAAAAGAAGCTTTGGATTATGGATTAAGAATTGATATTCTTGCCCCAACCCCTGAAACTCCTTCGATGACAATGGCTTTAGAGAAATACATTAGCGAAGCAAACAAAGCAAAGTAAAAATTACTTAAAATAATCAAATTTAAAATTCCAAATTCCAAAACTCATTGTGTTGGGATTTGGAATTTTTCTTTTTAAATCATTTTAATTACATTTGGTTTCTATCTTAAACCAAACTGCAAGGATTAAGTTTCAAATCAAAAGTTATGAAAATCAACTCGCTTATAATCGAAATTGACGGCATCGACAAGGAGATCCTTCGCTATTTAATGGATGATGCCCGAAAACCTATTTTACAAATTGCAAACAAAATTGGTATTTCCGGAGCCGCCATTCATCAGCGATTGAAAAAACTAGAACAATCAGGCGTTATTTCAGGGTCAAAATTTACTGTAAATCCGAAAGTTCTGGGTTATAATACTATGGCGTTTATTGGAGTGTATCTCGACAAAGCTTCCAGAAACTCTGAAGCGGTAAAAGATTTAAAAAAGATTCCAGAGGTTTTGGAATGTCATTATACTACCGGAAACTGGTCGGTTTTGATTAAGATTATCTGTCGCGACAACGAGCATTTGATGCAACTTTTAAACACTAAAATTCAGGCAATTGAAGGTGTTTCGAGAACTGAAACGTTTATTTCGCTGGATCAGCAGATTGACAGGCAGATTCAATTATAAAATTAGAGAATGTTTCAATTAAATAATTCCTTAAAATCTTAATGGTAAAAATTAGATCTGAATTCAAAACAACACTTTTTTTCATTTTATACTTTATAATCGCTGCCATATGCAACGAAATAAGTCCAAGTGGCCCTTGTACTCCTGGATTAGGTGCCTTTTTATTTCTGCTTTCGATTCCAATAAGTATAATTTACTCTTTAATACTTTTTTTTAAATACTATAAATCCGAAAATAAGCAATACTTACATGGCGTTTACATTATATCATTAATGTGGATTTTAATTTTTCTTATTTTAAATTTCAATAATTAAAATAAAAAAACTCGACAAAATTAAATCTGTCGAGTCTAAAATAAATTATCAAATTGACTAATTATTTAAATTATCAAATTAGTTTCTCCTGCTTCCTGAATAAATCGAGATATAATACAACAACGTAGCGATTGATCCGATAGCAGCAACCACATACGTTCTTGCTGCCCATTTTAAAGCATCTTTTGCACCCGCCTGTTCTTGTTGTGTCAGCATGCGTTTGTTTTCTAACCAAGCTAATGCTCTGTTACTTGCGTCATATTCAACGGGAAGCGTTATAATGGTAAATAATGTCGTTGCAGCAAAAATAACGATCCCCACTAACAATAATTGAGGAAAAGTTCTGATCATCAGTATTCCGGCCAGTAAAATCCATTGCACATAATTGGATGCTATACTTACAATAGGAACTAATGCAGAACGCATTGAAAGCCACTCATAACCAATAGCATGCTGTACGGCATGACCGCACTCGTGTGCTGCAACTGCCGCTGCCGCTGCGTTACGATGATTGTAAACGGCTTCGCTTAAATTTACTGTTTTATCTGAAGGATTATAATGATCTGTCAACTGTCCCGGAGTCGAGATAACCCGAACATCGCGAATACCATTGTCTGCCAGCATTTTTTCGGCAATTTCCCTTCCACTCATTCCGTTTTGTAATTGTAATTTCGAGTATAATTCGAACTTGCTCTTTAACCTTGAACTTACCAGCCAGCTAAATAACATGATAAGTCCTGCGAGAATTAAATATCCACTTCCCATATTTTTATTTTTTGATTGAATTTTAAAGTTACAAAACAAACTACAATTTCTGAACCACTTTAACAAAATGACATTTTGACATTTTACTTTATAATTTTCTAATTCAGAAGGTTGCTTTTATGCAAAAATGTGATCAACTCAGCCACATTTTTCATTTTATACTTTTGCAGAATATTGCGTCGATGGGTTTGTACCGTTAAAAAACTGAGAAACAATTCATCAGCAATCTCTTGAGTTGATTTGCCTTTTGAAAGCAATTCTACAATATCTTTTTCCCTTCGGCTTAAACTGGGAATTCTGTTTAAATCATCCGAACTCGGCTGACTGATAATGGTTTTTACCTCATCACTAAATACGATTTCACCCTGCATTGCTTTTTCAATACAACTTTTAAACTCCTCAAAAGAGGCGCTTTTTAAAATATATCCGTTCCCTCCGTTTTGAATGAATTGCATAACAAGGCTTCTTTCAGACTGGCTGCTCATGCCGATAATTATTATTTTAGGATGTTTTTGCTTAATAGTTTTACAAAGATCAACACCGGTTATTCCAGGCATAAAAATATCCATTAGAATCAAATCGGCATCGTTATCTTCTATGTAATTTAGAAGCATTTCGCCGGATGTCAATTTTGCAGTAATTTCAACACTATCAAAATCCGATAACAATCCGGAAATTCCAGAAATTACAATAGGATGATCGTCTACAATTACCGTTCTGTATGTGTTAGTCATTTGTTAGATTTACATTTTTTACCTTCAGCTCAATATAAGCTGAAGTTCCTTTATTCAAAACACTTTCTATTTCCAGTTTTCCGTTCATAAAATCGACACGGTTTTTTATATTTCTTAAACCCATCCCGGTTTTATTGTTTTGGGATACATCGAAACCGATTCCGTTATCCTCAACCGTAATAAAAAAAACATCCTTGTTTTGGGAACATGAAACTAATACTTTCGAAGCTTTGGCGTACTTCATTGCATTATTCAATAATTCCTGAATAATTCTGTAAATCATGATTTCATAATTTTTTGGCAACCTGGATTTTTTTATCAGATACTGAAATTCAATATTGGTTTTCGTATTGGAATTTGCCAAACATAAATCTTTTAATGCATGTTCTAAACTAAAAGTGACCAAACTTTCGGGCATTAAATTCTGAGAAATATTTCGAAGTTCCTTAATGGAATTGTCCAGCAGCTCATTAACATCTGTTTTACTTGCAGAATTTCCTTTTTCAGTCAGCTTCAGGTGAATCTTCAAACCTGAAAGCATACTTCCAAGTCCATCGTGCAAATCTCTGGCTATTCTTTTTCGCTCAGCTTCTTCACCTTCAATCAAAGCATTAGAAACCGAGAGTTTTTGCTGGTTCTCCAGGACTTTTAATTCCTGCTGGTGATTGATTTCTTTTTGATAACTGAGTTTCTTCTGATTTTTGTTCAATATCCATAAAAATAAAACCGTCAGGAATAAAAGAACCGATAATACTGCAAAAAGAAAAGAATTCAGCCGGTTATTATTAACCAGCAACACGGCTTTTTCATTTTCCGACTGAAGCGAATTAATTTTTTTCTCGTTTTCGGCTTTTTTATATTTTGCTTCCAGTTCTACAATCTCGTTTTTGAATTTGGTATTGTTAAGACTATCGTTTACGATATTATATCTATTAGAGTAATAATAGGCCTTCTGATAATTTTTAGTTGCATTGTATACTTTCGACAGCTCATTATAATAATTTTTTTTGTCTACAATAAAAGGTGTTTTGTCTAATAGATACTCCAGATTTTTTTTTGCTTTTTCATAGTTTTTAAGTTTAAACAAGACTTCATATTCTGCAAATTTCAATCTGTTTAGGGCTATTAGATTCTGATGTTTCTCAGCAGATTGAATTCCTCTTTGAAAACTTACAAGGGCCTCTCTAAACTTATTTTGTTTAGAATTATAAATTCCTTCGGCATAGAAATAAGAATCATTTAAGTTGGATTCTGGATATTTTATAAGTGTTGCAAAGGCTTTATTCAATATTGCTTTTGCATCGTAAAAATGCTTTATCTCAATTAAGTTTTCGGCATTAATAATATAGGTTTCCATTTTTGATTCGGCAACTGTAGGTGATTTTTTGATTGCCTTTTCAATATATTTTTGTGCTTCACTTAAATATTCGCTGGCTTTTTCCCTTTCGTTGTTATTCATAAAAATAATAGCAACAGCCTTATACAGTCCGCTTATCAATTCATAATCACCGCTTTTTTTGGCTAGTGGAATAGCTTCATCCACAAGGAGTTTCATGTACCCTTTTTCATTGTTCCTTCTTTGCTGCATCAGACCATAATTCTGAAGCACGATGGCGCGCAAACGGTAAGCCTCTGTATTCCGGTATTTTTTTAATTTAT
>Ga0307414_10000692_pt1 | contig 17284 bp, 15 predicted proteins | sample DK1Ometagenome_FD_203804 | JGI IMG/M metagenome (GOLD analysis project Ga0307414, IMG submission 203804) | Maize rhizosphere microbial communities from greenhouse at UC Davis, California, United States - DK15-O-3 | ecosystem: Host-associated > Plants > Roots > Rhizosphere > Soil | place: USA... | reverse complement strand
GAGGTGCTCGAGACGTACAAGATGTTCGCCTATGACGAGGGCTGGTCGCGCCGGATCAACGAGGCGATCGACAGCGGCCTGACCGCCGAGGCGGCGATCGAGCGCGTCCAGCAGCGCACCCGGATGCGGATGCGCCAGATCGACGACGCCCTGCTGCGCGATCGCATGCACGATCTGGAGGATCTGTCGAACCGGCTGATCCGCATCGTGTCGGGCCAGATGGGCACCGCGGCGCAAATGGGGCTTCGGCAGGATTCGATCCTGATCGCGCGCAACCTCGGCCCTGCCGAACTGCTCGAATATGACCGCCGCCGCCTGAAAGGCGTCGTGCTGGAGGAAGGGTCGCTGACGGCCCATGTCATCATCGTCGCGCGCGCGATGGGTGTGCCCGTGCTGGGCCGCGTGCGCGATGTCCGTACCTCGATCCGCGAGGGCGACCTGCTGCTGCTCGATACCGCCAGCGGAGCGCTGCACGTTCGCCCGACACAGGCGGTGCAGGACGCCTTTGATGCGCGGCTGGAAATTTCGCAGAAACGGCGCGCCAACCTCGCCTCGCTCCGCGACCTGCCCGCAGTCACCAAAGATGGCGTGCCGATCGAACTGATGATCAACGCCGGGCTGCGCGAGGATGTCGCCGCGCTCGACCTCACAGGCGCAAACGGCATCGGCCTGTTCCGCACCGAATTCCAGTTTCTGGTGTCGGCGACCCTTCCGTCGCGCGACCGCCAGCAGCGGCTCTATCGCGACGTACTCGACGCCGCAGGCGACCGCCCGGTGATTTTCCGCACGGTCGATATCGGGGGCGACAAGGCGCTGCCCTATATGAACGTCGGCGACACCGCGCAGGAGGAAAATCCCGCGATGGGGTGGCGTGCGCTGCGTCTCGCGCTCGAACGCGAAGGCTTGCTGAAGGTGCAGGCGCGCGCGTTGATGGAGGCGGCCGCCGGACGGACGCTCAACGTCATGTTCCCGATGGTGTCGGAACCCTGGGAATATGAGGCGGCGCGCAACCTGTTCGTCGGTCAGCGTGCCTGGCTCGCCAGCCACAACAAGAAATTGCCGGTCGCGATCCGTTACGGCGCGATGCTGGAGGTTCCGGGCCTTCTCGAAACGCTCGACCTGATGTTGCCGCACCTCGATTTCCTGTCGGTCGGAACGAACGACCTCACCCAGTTTCTGTTCGCCGCCGACCGCGCGCATCCCCGGCTGGCCGAACGCTATGACTGGCTTTCGCCGACGGTCATGCGCTACCTCTCGCGCGTCGTGAAGACCGTCGCGGGATCGAAGGTCGCGCTGGGGGTCTGCGGCGAAATGGGCGGCCGGCCGCTGGAGGCGATGGCGCTGCTCGGCATCGGGATCGAACGCCTGTCGATCACGCCCGCTGGCGTCGGGCCGGTCAAGGCGATGATCCGCTCGCTCGATCTTGGCGCGCTGCGTGCTGCGATCCCCGCGATACTTGCCCAGCCTGCACAGAATCCGCGCGGCCAATATCAGGCGTGGGCGGACAAACATGGCGTCGATCTCGGCGATTGAGCTTTCGCACAATTGCACAGGCTAATGTTTATGATATGTTCCCCCCTTCCGAGGTGAGGAGAAACCAGATGACCGATTCGAGCCCGCGCGCCAGCGGCCAATGCCATTGCGGCGCCATTCGCTATTCCATGCCGACCGCTGTCGAGCATCATGCGCTGTGCAACTGTCAGGATTGCCGTCGCCATTCCGGCGCCCCGCTCGTCGGCTGGGCACTCGTCGGACAGGATGAACTCGACCTCAACGGCACGCCGAAAATCTACGCCTCGTCGGAACATGGCCGCCGCCATTTCTGCGCCGACTGCGGGACCGGGCTTTTCTATACCAACGAAGCCATCTTCCCCGGCAAGATCGACGTCCAGTCGGCGACGCTCGACGATCCCGACCTGATCCCGCCCGGCGCACAAATCCAGACTGCCGAGCGTATCGGCTGGATGGAAAAACTGAACGACCTCCCCGCGTTCGAACGCTATCCGCCTTTCGAATAGGCGCCTCTGCCAATTGGGTGATGAGCGGACATTGCTTTCCCCTCCCGCAAGCGGGAGGGGCAGCGAGGCTTGCCAGCTTGCTGGCTAGCCGCAGCGGGGTGGGCAAACCGCAACGCTGCTGGCCCACCCCCAACCCCTCCCGCCTGCGGGAGGGGAGAAGAAGCGTCCACAACCGGCTGAAAGCAGCCATTCGTTTCTCAAACCAAAATCGCCAGCCAAGCGATCAGCGGGCGCGGTCAGCTGCAACGACGGCCTTGACGAGCGCCGCGATGTCGAGGCGCTCGGTAGCATCGTCATAGCCCTGACGAACGATCACCAACTGGCGCGACGGGATGACGACCAGATATTGGCCGCGATTGCCGAAGGCGCCGAACGCGTCGGCGGGAATGCCGTCCGATTTGTTGAACAGCCAGAAACCCGCACCATAACCAAATGCACCATCGGGCTGCGGCCCGCTCGGCGTCGTGACAAAACGGCGCCAGTCGGCAGGGAGCAAGCGCTCCCCCTTCCATAGTCCGTCATTCTGATAGAGCAGCCCCAGTCGCGCAAGGTCGCGCGCGGTCGTCGAGACCTGGCTCGACAGGATATAATCGCCATTCCCGTCATGTTCGGCGAAGGTCCGCGTCATACCGATCTTATCGAAAAAGGCAGCGGGATCGAGGGACCCCGACGCCTTTCGCTGCGCCGCCCGAAGCGACTGCACCGCAAGCAACGTGTCGTTGTTGGCATAGCGATAGCGGCTGCCCGGCAGGTGAAGCAGCGGCCATTGCACCGTCCACTGGCGCACCGACGCGCCGCCCATATAAATGGCGTCGGTACGGTTGCCCGCGGTATCGCTGGTCAGCCCGCTCGCCATGCGCATCAGCTGTTCGGTCGTGATCGCGGCGCGCGGATCGCCGGGGGCCTGCCATTCGGCGACCAACGCGGGCTTCGTCACATCGATCCGGCCCTGATAGACGGCATGGCCGATCAGCGTCGCCGCCATCGACTTCGCGACCGAGAACGTCCGCTGCGCGGTGTGCGGGCCATGCCCGGGCTGATACCATTCGGCCACGATCCGCCCTTGCTTGACGATCAACAGCGAGCTGCTGCGGCCGCCGAAACCGCCGAGGCCCATCGATACCTCTGCGAAGGGGGAGACGCCTGCAGGCATCCCGGCGCGCGCAGACCGGTCGCCCAGCGGCCAGTTTTGATCGTCGAGGTTCGGCCGCGGCGCCGCGGCGGCCTGCTCCGGCGACCCCGCCGACGCACCGATCGGCAGGGTGATGCAGCCTTCGCGGCTGTCCCATATCGCGACGCGCGGCGGCATATCGTCGCGATACGCCACGCTGACCCGCTTTGCCTTGTCATCTATATCGGCCTTGAGCGCACGGACATCGGCCTCGATCTCGGGATAGATATGGGTCAGCTCGTCGCGCTCGATATCGGCGAGCGACTTGCCCGCGCCGTTCCACAGCGCCGAACAGGTGACGCCGGCGCGGTATCCCGCCGCCCACGCCCGATTAATCTCCGCATGGGCGTCGGCTGCATGCGCGGGAAGAGCGAATGCGGCGAACGCGACACCAAAGGCCAGACCGCGCAACATCTCAGGGCCGCTCGCCAAATGCCTGCCGCTGCGGCTTTTTGGCGCGGTCCCACCAGGCCCGGCGGATGACGTCGGCGACGCGTTCGGCATCGGCCGATCCGAAACGCACGAGCAGCGCGTGCCAGCCTTCATAATGGGCGGTCTGCCAGAAAGTCTCGGGATCGGTTTCAAGCAGAATTTCCTTTTCGTCGGGCTTGCTCATGACAACGAAGCTGCCGGGCTCGCGCCCGGGCGACACCAGCGCCTTGCCGTTGAGCTTGGGACAGGGGGTGCCGTAAAAGGGCGCCATTTCGACGTCGGGAAGGCCGCAGGTGAAGGCAATCACATCGTCCCAATCGTCGAATGACGGCGGCATCGCCCTTCCCCTTCTTTGCTATTCTCCGCGCAGACGGCGCTGATCGTCCCACCAGGCCAGCCGCTCGCCGATCCGCTTTTCAAAACCGCGATCGACCGGGCGATAAAAATCCACGGGCGCCATCGCATCGGGCCAGTAATTGTCGCCCGAAAAACCCTCGGGCGCGTCATGATCATAGCTATAGCCCGCACCATAGCCCAGATCCTTCATCAGCTTGGTCGGGGCGTTCAGGATATTCGCGGGCGGGGCCAGCGATCCCGTCTCGCGCGCCGCCGCCCACGCCGCTTTCTGCGCCGCATAGGCGGCGTTCGATTTGGGCGCCGTCGCGCAATAAAGGCACGCCTGAACGATCGCGAGTTCGCCCTCGGGCGACCCCAGGAACTGATAGGCATCCTTGGCGGCCAGGCACTGGATCAGCGCTTGCGGATCGGCCAGCCCGATATCCTCACTCGCGAAGCGGACGATGCGGCGCAGGACGTAAAGCGGCTCCTCCCCCGCCACCAGCATGCGCGCGAGCCAATAGAGCGACGCCTGCGGGTCCGACCCGCGCATCGCCTTATGCAGCGCGGAAATCAGATTATAATGGCCGTCGCGATCCTTGTCATAGACCGGCATGCGCCGGTGCAGGAATTGCGCCAGCTCGGCGGGGTCGAGCGGGGCGTCGAGGACCGCCGCGAACAGCGTCTCGACCTGATTGAGCAGGAAACGGCCGTCGCCGTCGGCGCTGGAAATCAATGCGCCGCGCGCATCGTCGGTCACCGGCAGGCGGCGCCCGACCTCGGCCTCGGCGCGCTCGATCAGCGTCGCGAGCGCGGCTTCGTCGAGCCGCTGAAGCACCAGCACCTGCGCCCGCGACAGCAGCGCCGCGTTGAGTGCAAAGCTCGGATTCTCGGTCGTCGCACCGACAAGCACCACCGTCCCGCGCTCGACATAGGGCAGGAAGCCATCCTGCTGCGCGCGGTTGAAGCGGTGGATCTCGTCCACGAAAAGCAGAGTTCGCTTGCCCGCGCTCGCCATCTTCTCGGCCTCGGCAAACGCCTTTTTCAGATCGGCCACGCCCGAAAACACCGCCGAAAGCGCGGCAAAGCGCATCCCAACCGCTTCGGCGAGCAGCCGCGCGATCGTCGTTTTTCCGGTGCCCGGCGGCCCCCAAAGGATGATCGACGACAATTGCCCCGCCGCGACCATCCGCCCGATCGCGCCTTCGGCGCCGGTCAGATGCTCCTGCCCGACGACGTCGGACAGCGCCCGCGGGCGCAGCCGTTCGGCAAGCGGAACCGGACCGGTCGCCGCGCCATCGCCCATGGGCGCATCGTCGCCGAACAAATCCCCGGCCACGACCGCCTCAGCCCCGGTGCCGCTGTTTCTGGCGGATCAGGCGCAAATAGGTATCGGCGACCGACTTGTTGATCGCATCCCATTGATAGGCGCCGCTTTCGTTCAGCGCCGCCGCGCCGTGCATCGCGCGCAGAGCCCAATCGAGGCAATAAAGCTCCAGATCGTCGGCAAAACTGCCGATCGATCCCGGCGGTACCAGAAAGCCGGTGATGCCATGCTTGACGATGCTCGCGCTGCCCGTCGCGCGCGCCGCGACCACGGGCAGCCCGCACGCCATCGCTTCCAGCGTCACATTGCCAAAGGTTTCGGTGACCGACGGGTTGAAGAACATGTCGCACGACGCCAGCGCGCGGGCGAGATCCTCCCCGGCCTGAAAGCCGACGAATTTCGCATTGGGCAACCGCGATTCGAACCATTCGCCCGCCGGCCCCTCGCCGATCACGACTACTTCGTGCGGCACGCCGCGCCGCGCGAGCTGGTCGATGGCGTCGGCAAAGACGTCGAGCCCCTTTTCCATCACCAGCCGGCCCAGAAAGGCGATGACCGGGGTTTCGTCGGCGATGCCCAGCGACTGGCGCCACGCCATATCACGCCGGCCGGGGTGGAAAATGTCGCGCTCGACGCCGCGGGTCCAGATGCCGATATCATAGTTCATCCGCTGTTCGCGCAGCACTTGCGCAAAGCTTTCGGACGGCGCGATCAACGCGTCGCACTTGCGGTACAGCTTGCGCAGCCAGGCGACCATCAGCGGTTCGACGAAGGAAAGATTATAATAGCGGAAATAGGTTTCGAAACGCGTGTGCACCGAACAGGCAACCGGCAGCTTGCGCCGCCGCGCCCACGCCGCCGCCTGCCGCGACACGCGGTCGGGGCTGGAAATGTGCAGGATATTGGGCGCGAACGCGGCGATATCCTCGCGCACCCGCGACGAAAAGGAGACCGGAATGCGATATTCGCTGCGCCCCGGAATCGCAAAGGACGGCACGCTGACCAGATCGCCGGTCGGTTCGAAATCGGGGTTGGCGACGGTCGGCGAATAGACGCGCACCGCCGCTCCCTGCTCCAGCAGATAGCCGACCAGCCGGTTCAGCGCCTTGTTGGCGCCGTCGACCGTCATATTGTAATTGCCGCTGAAAAGAGCGATGCGCAGGTCCGAAACGTCCATCGCGTTCCGCTAGTCCCATCGCGGCGCAAAGGCAATTGTGTCGGCCATCGCCCTTAATAGTCGTCGGGACGTTCCAGCGGCGCCTCCAGGTCGATTTCGACCGGTGGATGAAGGCGCAGGCGGTGGACCCGGCGCTCGTCGGCCTCGGTCACCTCGATGCGCCAGCCGCTGGGGTGCAACAGGATTTCGCCGACTTCGGGCACATGGCCCGCCAGCACCGCGGCAAGCCCGCCCAGCGTGTCGACATCTTCCTCGACCTCGACCAGCCGCGGATCGATCGCCTCTCCCACATCGTCAAGTTCGGCGCGCGCATCGGCCTCCCAGCAACCATTCTCGCCGGGCGAGAACAGCAGCACCGGCTCGTCGTCATGCTCGTCCTCGATCTCGCCGACGATTTCCTCAACCAGATCCTCGATCGTCACCAGCCCCTCGGTCCCCGAATATTCGTCGATGACGATCGCAAGGTGGGTGCGCTGCGCCCGCATATCGGCCAGCAGGTCCAGAACCCCCATCGATTGCGGGACATACAGCGGCTGGCGCAGCAGGTCGATCAGCGGCGGCGGCGGGCGGCCTTCGGCGAGGACTGCGAACACATCCTTGACGTGGATCATCCCGACAACCTCGTCGAGCGTTTCGCGATAGACCGGCAGGCGGCTGTGCCCTGCCTCGACGAACAGCGCGATAATGTCGGCAAAACTCGCGCTTTCCGAAATCGCGATGATGTCGGCGCGCGGCACAGCCACATCGTCGACCGTCTGCTCGCCAAAATGCAGAAGATTGCGTAGCATCTTGCGCTCGATCGGCGACAAATCGCCGACGACGCTGCTACCGCGCCGCTCCTGCCCCTCTTCCTCGGCCTCGTCGATGACATCCTCAATCTGCTCGCGCAGCGAGGGCTCGTTCGCGCCGCCGAACAACAATGTCCGGATGCCGGCCCAAAGGCCGGATCTACTGTCCTCTTCCGATCGGGTCGAAGATCCCTGGTCGTCGGGCATGTGGTCTTGGTTTCCTATGTTAATCCAGCTCACGCATATGGATTGGCGATGCCCAGCGATGCAAGCGCTTTCACCTCCAGCGCCTCCATCGCCGATGCTTCGGGGTCGTCGATATGGTCGTAACCGACCAGATGCAGCGTGCCATGGACGATCAAATGAGTGGCATGATCGGCCAGCGACACCCCCTTTTCCTCCGCCTCGCGCGCGCAGGTTTCGCGCGCGAGCACGATATCGCCGAGCAATATTTCGCCATCGTCGCTGTTCGACAGGCTTTCCAGCAGGTCGGCTTGTACCTGCGGAAAGGACAGCACGTTGGTCGGCTTGTCCTTCCCGCGAAAATCGCGGTTGAGTGCCTGAACCTCGGCATCGTCGGTCAGCCGCACGGCGACCTCGACCATCGGCGCCGCATCGGCCAGGCTGGCAAAGGGCGTCAGCTTGAGCGCCGCCGCGACAGCCTCCCCGGCCCGCGCTTCCCAGTCGACGACATCGGGCCAGGGCTGCGCTTCGTGGGATTCGACGATCAGCATATGGGGGTCCGGATATGGAAAGGCGCAGGCGCGTTGGAACAGGGATCGATCATCGCGGCGACGCTATCGCGACGCGCCGATGGTGGACAGCGGAAAATTCCTCCGGCCTTCGCTACGGCGGGGGCGGCGCGGGTTCGGCGGCGGGCGGAGGCCGATCGATCGGCAGGCGCAAATCGATGCGATTGCCGCCGATTTCGGTCGTGATCACCGCATTGCCATCCTCGATCCCGACGCGTGTTCTATCCCCGACCGGAATCGCACCCACGTCGGGAATGTCGAGCGGCTGAACAGGCCCGCGCGGATCGGCCGCCGGCGCAGGCGCCTTGCGCTGCTGCTTCTGCCCGCGCACTTCGACCATGAAATCGCGCCAGATGCGCGCGGGAAGCCCGCCGCCCGAAATGCCCTGAAGCGGCGAATTATCGTCATTGCCGATCCATACCCCGACCACCAGCCCGTTGGCATAGCCGACGAACAACGCGTCGCGATTGTCCTGACTCGTCCCGGTCTTGCCGAAATTGGCCTGCGGAAGCCGCGCGGCGCGGCCGGTGCCGCGGTTAACCGCGGCGCGCAACATCTGTTCGATTGCCTCATGCTCCCGGGACCCAAAGCGGCTTGGCCCACGGAACAGTTTTTCGAACCAGCCCATCTCCGCCGCCTCAAAGGCATGCGGCTCGACCGGATAGCTGTTCGCCGCGACCGCGGCATAGGCGGCGGTGAGTTCCAGCAAAGTCATGCTCGACGTGCCCAGGGCCAGGCTGGGATCGCCCTCGGCCATCGGCGCGGTGACGCCCAGGTCGCGCGCCATGCGGATCACCTTGCCGTCGCCGACTTCGCGCAGCAACCGTACTGCGGCGACATTGCTCGACGTCGCAAACGCATCCTCGAGCGTGAGCGACGGCGAATAGGAACCGCCGGCATTTTTCGGCCGGTACGACCCGGTTTCGATCGCCTCGTTGCCGATCCGGTCGTCGGGTTTCCAGCCATCGCGAAGCGCCGCCAGATAGACGAATAATTTGAAGGTCGACCCCGGCTGCCGCCGCGCCTGCGTCACGCGGTTAAAGGGCGATGCGGCATAGTCGCGCCCGCCGACCATCGCCACCACCTCGCCATTCGGGCGCATCGCAACCAGCGCGACCTGCGCCTTGCCCAGCCCGGCGCGGCCGGTCACCCGCCGCGCGACGCCCTGAAGCCGCGCGTCGAGCGTCGTGGTGATCGTCTCGCGCGAATATCCGACATCGCTGAGCTTGCGCGCCTCGGGCAGCGCCCAGTCGGCAAAATAAGTCCCAGTGGGCAGCGTATTGCGGCTGCGCACGTCGATGCGCGGCGCGCGCAGCGACTTCGCTTCACGCTCGGTGAGATATCCGGTGGCGGCCATCGCGTTCAGCACCAGCCGCATCCGCTTTTCGGCAAGGTCGGGGTTCTTGGTCGGCGCGAGGCGCGAGGGCGCTTGCACCAGCCCCGCCAGCATCGCCGCTTGCGCCGGGGTCAGCTTTTCGGGCTGGCGGTAGAAATAATGCATCGACGCGGCGCGCAGCCCATAAGTGTTGTCGCCGAAATAGGCGTTCGACAGATAGCGTTCGAGAATCTCGTCCTTGGTCAGCCACGCCTCCAGCCAAAAGGCAATCAGCGCCTCGCGCGCCTTCCGCCCGAGCGTGCGCTTGGGCGTCAGGAAGGTGAATTTCGCAAGCTGCTGGGTGATCGTGCTGCCGCCCTGCGTCCGCCCGCCGGTGACATTGCTCCACACCGCGCGCGCAATGCTGCGCGGGTCGATGCCCCAATGGCTGTAAAAACGCCGGTCCTCGATCGCGAGGAAGGCGCCGGTGACATGCTTCGGCAGCGCCGCCGTCTTCACCGGCGTATCGACGATCGCCCCGATGCGCGCGATCGGCGACCCGTTGGATGCCAGCAAGGTAATCTGCGGCGGGGCGATCGGTTCGAGCGACTTCGACAGCGGTGCGGTGAGCGCCAGCCAGCCGACGAGCAGGATGAAGGCAACACAGAAAACTGCAAAGCCGCGCGCGATACGCCGAGCCCATTTGCGGCGGCGCGATTCGGGAACGGGCGCTGCCGCCGGCTCGGCCAGAGGCGCGCCCGGCATCACCGCGGGGACCGGATCGGGGGCTTGGGCTTTACGGAACCATCTCATGCTTGGTTCGCGTATTACAATCACAACACAGCCTAGGCAAATGGCTTTGAAGGTCGCCCGTGTTTACAATGTGTTGATCTCTCTGGCCTTGGAGCCACTGTGCTTTGGGTGGATTCCTGACATTCGTCATCCCGGACTTGATCCGGGATCCATCGCAGCGCTGAATTCATGGCCCCCGGATCAAGCCTGTCCTGAGCTTGTCGAAGGGTCCGGGATGACGACGACGGAGGGGGCAACAGATGGGAAGCCGACGCTTCTCCTGCCCTCCCGCAGGCGGGAGGGGCAGCGAGGCTTGCCAGCTTGCTGGTTAGCCGCAGCGGGGTGGGCAAAACGCAACGCTGCTGGCCCACGCCCAACCCCTCCCGCCTGCGGGAGGGGAGAAGAAGCGGCCGCAACCGGCCCCTTTCAAACCACCCTAAACCCGTCCGGACCGGTCAGAACTGCCCCATGACGCCGATCGCCGCATAGCCGTCACCCAAATTGCCCTTCAGCTTCAGCTTCGGGAGCAGGTCAAACGCTGCGGTTCCGTAAATTCGCGTCCGACCGCTGCTAATGCGCGCGCCCGCGCCGAGTTCGGCGAGCGCCGGAATCGTCACCGTCGCCTCGGCCTTGGCATAGGGTTTCACCTCGCGCTCGTCGTTGTCCGAATGGATCAGCAGCCCGCCGATCGGCCGCAACGTGATCGGCCCGGCGCGGAAGCCAACGCCCGCCCCCAGTTCGCCGCCCCAATGCCCCTGCGCACGCGCAAGATTGCCTTCGACTACCACGCCCTCGGCGCTGGCAGCCGCCGGAAGGGTCAGGACGAACAGCGCGCCGAGGAGCGCGGCGGATTTGAAAACTGGCAATTTATTCCCCGTGATTGGATGGATCGGGCCCCCTATGAACGCCGCCCGGCGCTCGCGGCAAGCGACCAGGCCGCATTTTGCGGCGGAGCGAGTCGATTGATCGACGGAGTCCCTGGCGGCCGGCATTTTCGGCCCCCTCTCCTTCCGCCCATGGCCGCTGCCCTGCGCGTGTTGCAATTGAGTAAGGAGACTAGGTGAGCCCCATAGCACGCGGACAAATTCCTATGCGGAATTATGAAAACCGGATCAGCGCTCCCGTTGCATGATCGAGTGATATTCAAGAGATGGCGTACTTCCAAAGCTATCAACATAAGCCTCGCAGACGTTGGTCCATTGGTGGTTTTTGTAAAACGCCAGAATAACGGACTTCAATCCTTGGTACGTTATTCCTAGATCGCTCTTAAAGTCCCCCTCGAATTCACTAGAGCTCATTTCCTCGCCGCTTTCCAACCGCCTATCCCAGCGCTCAAAAATATCGTGAGCCTTATCAAGGTCCGCTCGGTCCCAGTCCATACTCAGAATGAGCGCTTCAACAGGGTGCTTCTCATAGTCGATGGTCTCTCCCAGAAGGGAGACATGATAGGCAAGCTTCCTGATGATCTCAGCCATCTCTTCGTAGGTCAATTCGGGCCTCCAATATCTGCAGTGTTTGATGCCAGTTCTGAAATCGTATCTTGAACCAAGATCTGCAGTGCACGCCATTTTGCGGGATCTGGGCTTACCGGGAATGACGTCTGATAGTCGTGAAGTTCGGCTTGGGCCTTGATCAACTGCGCCCTAGCTTCGCTACCTGCTCCAGTTTTGGGTAAAGCACTCAGCGCATTGTCGAACTCTCGGTGTATCAAATCAAATCGATTACCCACCTTGTAACCGCGTACGAGCGCTTTTTCTGGAGAAACATCACGAATATGCTCTTGTGTAATTTTGAGCCTCTCTCCAATTACAGACAATTGAACTGCTGTCAGAGCACTATTTGCAGATCTGCTTGATCTCCCCGCACTCTGAGCGTAGAGAATGGTCACCCCCATACTGATAAGCGTCACAACTACGCCGATTACAGTTATCCAGTCTGATAGATCCATACGCCCCCAAAAAGTAAACATATTGCACCGATGATAAATCTATTTAGTCTTTGCATTATATATAGTCGATATTAAAAATGGCAGGAATCTCCAAACAATCTCCCCATCATCTTTTGTGGCGAGACTTGGCCACATGCACCTTCATCAGATTTGATCGATTTGGGGCAACGCCCATGCGTGACGGAGTGACGGTTTTCGAGTTAAAGCCATGAACGAGCTCACCGCACGCAATCGGTAGCCTCCAAAACCTCGCCCTACCCCAGCACCCAGCTCCGCCGCGGATAGCCCTGCGCCCACAGCAGCGCCGACAGATCATGGTGCCGCACGACCGCCGCCGCGGCCTCCGCCGCCGCCGGATGCGGATGATAACCGATCCCCAGCCCCGCCGCAGTGATCATCGGGATATCGTTCGCGCCGTCACCCACCGCCAACGTCTCGGCCAGCGGCAAGCCGTGCGCCGCGGCCTCGGCCTTCAGCGTTTCCAGCTTGGTGCTCGCATCGACGATCGGCTCCAGAACGCGCCCGGTAAGCTTGCCGTTCGCAATCTCCAGCTCGTTTGCGATCACCTTGTCGAACCCGATCGCCTCGCCCACCGGGCGGGCAAAGGCGGTGAAGCCGCCCGAAATCAGCACCGAATGCGCGCCATGCGCCTTCATCGTCTGCACCAGAGTCCGCGCGCCGCGCGTCAGTCGCACCCGCTCCATCCGGCATTCGGCCAGCACCGATTCGGACATCCCGGCGAGCAGTCCGACGCGCTCGGTCAGCGCGGCGCGAAAATCCAGCTCGCCGCGCATCGCGCGTTCGGTAATCGCCGCGATCTGCGGCTTCAGCCCGGCATAATCGGCCAGCTCGTCGATGCACTCGACCGTGATCATCGTCGAATCCATGTCGGCGATGATCAGCTTTTTCGTCCGGTCGCCCAGCGGCTGAACGACGACATCCAGCGCGCCATGGTCCATTTTCGCCAGTTCGGCGCGGGCGCTGACAAGGCTGCCGTGAAAGACGATATCGGCGGCATCGCCCTCGTCCAGCCAGTGCGGCGCGCCGACGTCATGCTCCGTCGCGTCGAGCCGGTCGATGGCTTCGCGGACCACCTCGCCCGTCAGCTTCCCTGCTGCTATCAGCGTTGCGACGAACATGGCATCTCCTTCATCATCTCTCCGGCCCCAGCCCTCACAGGCCAGCCCTTCTGTTGCGCTTATCGCCGGACCTACCGCCAGCGGCAAGAGCGCATTGGCGGTCGCGCTCGCCCGAATTGTCCCGAATGCGGTCGTGATCAATTCCGACGCCAGCCAGGTCTATGCCGATCTCGCGATCCTGTCGGCGCGCCCGACGGTCGAGGAAATGGCGGGCATCCCGCACCGCCTGTTCGGCTGCATCGACGGCGCCGAGGCGTATAATGCCGCGCGCTGGGCGGCCGACGCGACCGCGGAAATCGCCAAGGCGCACGCCGCCGGCGCGCTCCCCATCCTCGTCGGCGGCACCGGGCTCTATCTCAACACCCTGCTCTTCGGTATCGCCCCGGTGCCCGAAATCGACCCCGATATTCGCACTGCGATCCGCGCGATGGACGTGGCCGACGCACACGCCGCCCTCACCCGCGACGACCCCGCCGCCGCCGCGCGGCTCCACCCTGCCGACGCCACCCGCGTCGCCCGCGCGCTCGAGGTCGTCCGCTCGACCGGCCGCCCGCTCGCCGACTGGCAACAGGCGCGCGAGGGCGGGATAGCGGATGCCATCAGCGTCGCGCCGATGATCCTCCTGCCGCCGCGCGACTGGCTGCGCGACCGCTGCGACCGGCGGCTGGTGACGATGTTCGAGCGCGGCGCGATCGAGGAAACCGAGGCTCTTCTCGCACGCGGCCTCAACCCCGACCTGCCCGCGATGCGCGCCATCGGCGTGCCGCAGATTGCGCGCCATCTGGCGGGCGAGATCGACCGCGCCGAGGCGCTCGACCTCGCGCAGGCGGCGACGCGCCAGTATCTCAAGCGCCAATATACGTGGTTTCGCAACCAGCTCCCCGCCGAATGGTCCCGCCACGCAGAGTCATTATCAATCGACAACCTCACAGAATTAGCAATAATATTACGCGATAGCCTGTTGACAAGATAGAATCATATACCTATTCCCCGCCTCCTGTTGCAGCGCACAAGCGCGCGGCTTGGGCGTGCAAGTTCGCGCGCCTGCACAAGATGGAAGGAGCATAGTCGTGACGGAAATGAGTGGTGCCGACATGGTGGTTCAGGCGCTGGTCGACCTCGGGGTCGATACGGTGTTCGGCTATCCGGGCGGCGCGGTCCTTCCCATCTATGACGCGCTCTTCAAGCATCCGACGATCCAGCATATTCTCGTCCGCCACGAACAGGCGGCGACCCATGCGGCCGAAGGTTATGCACGTTCGACCGGAAAGCCCGGCGTCGTGCTCGTCACCTCGGGCCCCGGCGCGACCAATGCCGTCACCGGCATCACCGACGCGCTGATGGATTCGATCCCTATGGTCGTGCTGACCGGACAGGTTCCGACGACGCTGATCGGCACCGACGCGTTCCAGGAATGCGACACGGTCGGCATCACGCGCCACTGCACCAAGCATAATTATCTGGTGATGGACCCGGCGCGGCTCGGCCCGATCATGCATGAGGCGTTTTACATCGCGACCCACGGTCGCCCCGGCCCCGTGGTGATCGACATTCCGAAGAATGTTCAGGTCGCGACCGGCAAATATATCGTGCCCGACATGATCGATCACAAAAGCTATCGCCCGCAGGTCGAACCCGACAATGCAGCGATCGCCGAAGCCGTTGCGATGATTGCGGCGTCCGAACGTCCGGTCTTCTATACCGGCGGCGGCGTGATCAACGCCGGCCCCGATGCCAGCGCGGCGCTGCGTCAGCTTGTCGCGCTCACCGGCGCGCCGATCACCTCGACCCTGATGGGGCTCGGCGCCTTTCCGTGCGACGACGACAAATGGCTCGGCATGCTCGGCATGCACGGGACTTATGAGTCCAACATGGCGATGAACCGCGCCGACCTGATCATCGCGGTCGGCGCGCGCTTCGACGACCGGGTGACCGGCCGCCTCGACGCCTTCGCGCCCGAAGCGAAAAAGATCCACATCGACATCGACCGCAGCTCGGTGAACAAGATCGTTCCCGTCGATCTCGCGATCGTCGGCGATGCCGGCCGCGCGCTCGACGCGATCATCGCGGGCTGGCAGGCGGCGGGCCACAAGGCGCGCGATCTGGGCGAATGGTGGCGGCGTATCGACGGCTGGCGCGCGACGCGCTGCCTCGACTTTCCCGAGAAGAAAGAGGATGCCGCCGAAATCATGCCGCAACGCGCGGTCAAGGCGCTGTACGATGCCACCCATGCGCGCGACCCGATCATCACGACCGAGGTTGGCCAGCACCAGATGTGGGCGGCGCAGCATTTCGGCTTCCGCGGACCCAACCGCTGGCTCACCAGCGGCGGCCTCGGCACGATGGGTTATGGCTTTCCCGCCGCGGTCGGCGCGCAGATCGCACACCCCGACCGCCTCGTCATCTGCATCGCGGGCGAAGCGAGCCTGCAGATGAACATTCAGGAAATGGGCACGGTCAGCCAGTATCGTCTGCCGGTGAAAATCTTCATCCTCAACAACCAGTGGATGGGGATGGTCCGCCAGTGGCAGGAACTCACCTATGAAAGCCGCTATTCGAACAGCTATTCGGACAGCCTGCCCGATTTCGTGAAGCTTGCCGACGCCTATGGCTGGACCGGCCTGCGCATCGACAATTTCGGTGAGCTGGAGGACGGTATCCAGACGATGATCAACACCCCGGGTCCGGTGATCGTCGACTGCCGCGTTGCCCAACTCGCCAACTGCTTCCCGATGATCCCGTCGGGAGCCGCCCACACCGATATGATCCTCCAGCCGAGCGACGTCACCGGCACGATGGACGACGAAGCCAAGGCACTGGTGTGATGGAGTCTCTGGCGTATCTTTTGCCCGTCGCGGGCATCGCTTTCGCAGCGGCGCTTTATGCCGGCGCGCAAACCGTCCGCGACTTTCAACGCAAAAACTCGCTTTGGGGGACGGTCGGCGGTGTCGTTTCGGTGGCGCTTTTCTGGGTAGCGGGCACGATTCTGCTGACGCCCGTCAAAACCCATGCCGTAAAAATAGACCTTCCGAGGCACTGACATGAAAATCACAACCGAAGCGGGCGAGCGCCATGTGCTCGCCATCACCGTCGATAACGAAGCCGGGGTGCTCGCCAAGATCACCGGGCTGTTCACCGCGCGCGGCTATAATATCGAAAGCCTGACCGTCGCGGACATCAGCTCCGACCATGCGCTGTCGCGGATCACCATCGTCACCAATGGTCCGCCGCAGATTATCGACCAGATCATCGCCCAGCTCGACCGGCTCGTCCCCGTCCACAAGGTCACCGACCTCACCGACGCGGGCGCGCATGTCGAGCGCGAGATCGCGCTGGTCAAGGTCGCGGGCACCGGCGACAAACGGATCGAGGCACTGCGCCTCGCCGACGTCTTCCGCGCGAAGGTCGTCGACACGACGATCACCAGCTTCATTTTCGAAATCACCGGCGCCAGCGAGAAAATCGACCGCTTCATCGCCCTGATGCGCGAATGCGGGCTCGTCGAAGTCGGCCGCACCGGCGTCGTCGCCATCGCCCGCGGGGCGGAGGCGGCCTGAGTATATTACCGAGTAACGTTTCAACACTCGTCACCCTGAACTTGTTTCAGGGTCCATGGTCCAAGGCCTCACCCTCAAGCCATGGATGCTGAAACAAGTTCAGCATGACGAAAAACCTATGGGAAAGAATGACATGCAAGTTTATTATGATCGCGACGCCGACCAGGATCTGATCAAGGGCAAGAAGGTCGCCGTTGTCGGTTACGGCAGCCAGGGCCACGCCCACGCACAGAATATGCGCGACAGCGGCGTCAAGGATGTCGCAATCGCGCTGCGCGCCGGTTCGGCAACCGCAAAGAAGGCTGAAGCTGCGGGCTTCCAGGTCATGACCAACAAGGAAGCCGCCGCATGGGCCGACGTGATCATGATCGCCGCTCCTGACGAGCATCAGGCGAAAATCTATGCCGACGATATCGGCCCGAACATGAAGCCCGGCGCGGCGCTCGCCTTCGCCCACGGCCTCAACATCCACTTCGGCCTGATCGAAGCGCGCGCCGACATCGACGTCTTCATGGTCGCTCCCAAGGGCCCC
>Ga0307414_10000691_pt1 | contig 17287 bp, 13 predicted proteins | sample DK1Ometagenome_FD_203804 | JGI IMG/M metagenome (GOLD analysis project Ga0307414, IMG submission 203804) | Maize rhizosphere microbial communities from greenhouse at UC Davis, California, United States - DK15-O-3 | ecosystem: Host-associated > Plants > Roots > Rhizosphere > Soil | place: USA... | reverse complement strand
CAAGAGAACTCCTTCAAAGTTTGAAGAAGAGTGGGCAGCTTACAGCACCGAAAATAAACCGGTTTTGAATATATTTAATAATGAAAATCAATTACAAAACGGTCAACACTAATCAGGGATACACAACTGACCACTGTAGTGGACTGTCAACCGTTGACCAATTACCACTGAAGATTTCAGGGCTACGCCCCTTTGCTTTTACAGTTGAACCTTTGTGTTCTACTAAAAGGTCAGGGCTACGCCCCTGGATTTTCGCTAATCTGGAAATCTAAAAGCTGGTCCTTGTAACTGTACTGAATGCGAACCATTAAATGCTGAATATTGAACAACTGACCATTGAATGCTGAGTACTGAACACCTATCCAACATCCCACACCAAACATCCAGCATCCCGCACCAAACATCCCGCTGAAGTAAGATGAAATAGATTGCTTCGTTCCTCGCAATGACGCTATATTTGTACGAATAAATCAAAAATATGATGGACGAGAAAATCCAAGGGCTTCTGGACAGGATGTGTGACCCAAACGAAAAGGAGGCATATTTTTTTGCAGACAAACTAGGTGAAGGCTTAGATGAATCAGGAAGGGATCATTTGATTACCCTTGTGAAGGGTGACAATTGGGAAATTTCTTTTTTGGCCAGTCGGGCATTATCCAAGTCCAATTACAATGAAGTATCATTGGATGCAATCTTTGAAGCGATTAACGACAAAAAAAATAAACCCCATCAAGGTGCATTTGTCCAAATTTTAGAAGAATTTGATCTCTCCCAACGATTCGTAGATATTTTCAAAGTTTATTTGTTTGGCAACTTCAAGGCTTCCACACTTGCAAAAGATTACCTCGATGAGGTAGAATTTGAACTTACGCCGCGGACTTTGCGAAAGGCGCTCAAGCATTGGAACCATTACCTGCATAATCCTGAAGATGAAGGAAGTGTGCAACTGAAAAAAATGGAAGTGGAGCCAATGCTCGAAGAAATTAAATCCCTTTTTTCGGAGGAATAATTACAATTGCCCGATTCTTGAGAAGTTACTAATAATAAAGTAACTCGCTATGAATCAGTTAGATGTTATAAATCTCCATGAGGAATTCTTTAAAGTTCATGGTTTTGGGCTAAACAGTTCAGGATTTATGTTCAAGAAGGAATTTGATGTAGGAAGGCAGGTGGTTTTCGTACATCTGGTAGAGAATACTGATCCGTGCTTTTTAGAATATAAACTAGGTATTCGCATTGATGAGGTAGAACAAATGATTCATCAGTACTTACCAATCCTGAGTAACTACGCAGATCAATCGATCACCTTGATGCAGACTCCGGACAACTTGGGGAAAAATAACCCTCGCCAACTCCCGGTCAACTCGTCTTCTGAATTGTCAGAAGCAATCGAATCCATGAAAGAATTCTTTTGTGACACAGGTTTCAAATGGCTAGAAGAGCTAAGTAATCCTGTAGTGTTGGAACAAGAGTTTTTGGCTAATATTGAGCATCCATTTGAATCACATAATTTAGTTTACTCGGCATTCCGGTCCACAGCCTTGAGTAAATTATATGCCCCAGATGATTATCCACTGCTGAGACAGGCATTTTTAGCTAAGATTGATCCAGAAGAGATGACGCCTATCACAATCGCTTCGTTTCTCCAATTCCTTGACTTCCTGGATCATTATCAGACGCTTTAGCCTTTTCTTTTTACACCCCGGACTGCTTCAGCACTAATTGGGTCTTCTGGCCATTCGTGTTTTGGATAGCGCCTCTTCAGTTCTTTCTTCACCTCGAAGTAACCGTTTTTCCAAAAGCTTTTTAGATCTTGGGTCAACTGAACAGGTTTGTAACCCGGAGATAACATTTCGATCAGAACGTGAATTTTTCCTTCATTCACCCGAGGTGTATTCAATAGCCCAAATAATTCCTGAAGTCGCACCGAAAGCAAGGGAATTTCACCCTGGGATCTATATTCAAGCTTAATCTTACTTCCAGAAGGAACTTCTAAATTTTGAGGAGCAAGCCTATCCAATTGCTGTTTGTGTTCATAATCTAAGCTACTCAACAGGATCTGAACAATATTCAATTTCTTGAAATCGTCATTCTTGGAAATGTTCGTCAGATAGGGAGTGATCCACTTTTCTGGCTGCTCACATAAGGAAGCAATGGACCAATCTGGCCAATCTTGGTCAGGATTCCAGCTTCTTAAACTTTGAACCCGCAAGATCAATTGCTCCACCTCTTCATTGAAATCCAGCAAAAGCTCACCTTCTTCGCGAATAGCTTCCAGGATTGCCTCAGTCAAATCTCCAGCTTGATATTTTGCCAATGGACGGGTTCCAAGGATTATCGAGCCAATTCTTATTTCAGAATGTGCCTGAAGGCCACCTTTCTTTCGGTCCCATTTCAATACTTCCTTCGTTTTCAGCATAGGAGCAAGATCCTTTGGGTTAATGGGAGCAGCCATCCAGATTTTTCCCATGCCTTCACGTGCATCTACATGTGCGACAGCCAACCAAGATTCGTGAGCAAGATCATCCCGGTGGCCTATTTGGGCTATTTTCCCGTTTGCCAACTGAAACTGTGCATTATTTCCGGGACGGGCTGCGGCAATCCGTTCGGGATAGGCGTAGGCGAGGAGCAAGCCTGTTTGCCAAGGATCAACAGAGCCATTTTTAGGTTGTATAGAAAACATCCTGCGATAGGAAGCGGCCATCTTTTCGATCTTCTTGATCCTGGGGATGCTCACATTGTGTTGACGAAACCTCCGAAGTGCTTCAATTCTCAAATTCAAATCTACGCCTGCGTCAGGGCCAAGGGGATCACGTTCATCCAAAACTGCTGCAATATCTGTAGCCAAACCAAGTTGATCAAGTTCTACCGCATTGATCAGCATATGCGCAATCCGTGGATGTGTAGGCAATTGATGAATCTCTTTGCCATGTGGTGTGAGTTCTCCATCTACACTGGCTTCGATAGATTCCAAGGTTCTCTCTGCCAATGCCAATGTTCCGGCAGGAGGCGGAGTGAGCCAAGTCATGGAACGGATATCCTGCTTGCCCCAAGCTTTCATATCAAGTACCAGCCCAGTAAGGTCAGCCTCCATTAATTCGGGAGTCCGGTATTCATTCAATTGATTTTGAACATTTTTGGTCCAGAGTCTATAGCTATGACCTGCGGTCAATCGGCCTGCACGTCCACTTCGCTGATCCGCAGAATCTTTACTTATCCGATGTAAAACCAAGCGTGACAAACCTGATCTAGGATCAAATCGCGATGATTTGGCAAAGCCAGAATCTACCACTACAGTCACCCCCTCAATGGTCAGGGAAGTCTCCGCAATATCTGTCGAAAGCACAATTTTCCGTTTGCCTGATGGATGGGGCATAATTGCTCTATTTTGGTCTCCCGGTGAGAGTTGCCCAAAAAGAGGAAGTACAAGATCATCCGGTAAAGCCCTTTTCAGTATTTCCTGAGCTTTTCGGATTTCTCCCTGTCCGGGAAGAAACACCAAGAAATCCCCTTCATGAACTTTGGTCAATGGAATGATCTGCCGTGCAGCATCTTCGCCTATCGCATACTCATCCACCTCATTCAAGTAGTTTACTTCCACAGGGTACTGGCGACCTTTACTTTCAATTACAGTTGAGCCAAGTAATCCAGAAAGCACCTTTGAGTCGATTGTCGCGGACATCAGCAGGATTCTCAGATCCGGCCGTAAAACCTGTTGTACTTCGCGGCAAAGTGCCAGGGCAACCTCAGAATGAAGGTTTCGCTCATGAAATTCATCAAAGATCACCAAGCCCACGTCTTCCAGCGCATTATCGGAATGCAGCATCCGTGTCAAAATTCCTTCGGTAATTACTTCCAGCCCGGTATTGGCAGAAATCGCAGATTCGAAGCGAATTCTATAGCCGATCAGATCGCCCAGTTTAGTATCTGTCATGGATGCCATGCGCTGGGCGATAGTTTTGGTAGCCAATCGCCGGGGCTCAAGCATGATGATTTTCTTACCTGCCAACCAAGGTTCGTTCAGCAAAGTCAGCGGAAGCAGGGTGCTTTTCCCAGCTCCTGGAGGAGCTTGGATTATTAGTGAATTAGCTTTAGAAAGCTGTGATTTAACTTGTGGAATTATCTCCGCAACAGGGAGGTTAAAGGATGTTGGATCGAAATCTTGGAGCATGCCCTGCAAAAATAGGAATTCTGCGCTAATAGTTTCATGATTTGATGCCTGGGCAATAAGGCTGAATATGTATCAATCAATTATAAAAGATGTTTTTATGATGAGTTTTAAGTATTTTTTATAAACTGATCGATTTGCTCAACATACCAGCCTTCAAATCCTTTGTTTTCATGATCCACCTGAAATCCCGTAAGATGTTCTCCATCATATTGAACAACTTTACAAAAATGAGTAGATTAATCCTTCGTTTTTAAAGCTGCCCGTTAAACCTGACCCAAAATGATTACATTTTTAAGACAGAAAACACTTTTACCTTCTTCTTTTTCTCAACTGCCTTTCCTTATTTTCATCCTCCTTTTATTTACAGGGTCTATAGCTCTCCAAGCGCAGCGCATTCCAGATGATACCAAAGGATTGGTGGCACATGATCCTGTCCTGATCAAACAGGACAGCATCTACTATTTGTTTATGACTCATGGTGGAATTGCAATGAGCACAAACATGGAGGAATGGACAAGAATTGAATCCGCTCCACGTGAGTTGGATTGGGTGACAGCCGACATTGTACCTGGCTACAGAGGAGGATACTGGGCGCCTGATATTCAGCATTACAATGGCCTGTACTACCTCTATTATTCTCCTTCTGCCTTTGGTAAAAATACCTCCGCTATAGGCGTAATGACCAATAAAACCTTACATCAGGATAGTCCAGATTACGAGTGGGATGATCAGGGAATGATCCTGCAGTCTATTCCGGGAAGGGATTTTTGGAATGCTATTGATGCCAATGTAATCTTTGTAAAAGAGGAACCCGGAAAGACCGTCGGCTGGCTCTCTTTTGGATCCTTTTGGGGAGGCTTGAAACTGGTTAGATTGGCGCCTGATATGGTTTCCTTGGCAGAGCCTCAGGAATGGTACGAAATTGCAAAACGCGAAAACAGTACTGCAATTGAAGCTCCCTTTGTATACCAGAGAGATGGGTACTATTATTTATTTGCTTCCATAGATTATTGTTGCAAAGGTCTTGAAAGTACTTACAAGACGATTGTAGGCAGATCAAGGGATGTTCGTGGCCCATATTTAGATAAGAATGAAGTTCCCATGCATAAAGGTGGTGGGGAATTGATAGCTGGGGAAACAGATAAATTTGCCGGAATAGGCCATTGTTCTGTATATGACTTTGACGGAAAGACATATTTTGTTGCTCACGGATATGATAAAGCTGATAATGGCAGATCTAAACTTGTGGTTAAAGAAATTCAATGGGATGAAAATGGCTGGCCATCAATGGATTTTTAAGCTTAAATGCGGGAGAAACCTTGGCCGGTAACTTTCCGGAATCTATCAACATGGGTGTAACTTGTGTCTGCACCTTTTAAAACATAAAATTTAACTTTTATATGAATGATAAAATAAGGCTTGTACAGCTAATCCACCCCACCTATGGCCGCAGCGTTGCCATGGTTCAGGAACCGGAACTGGTATTCTTAAATACATTCGGCTCTATCTATGAACTTGCATTAAGTGCCATAACTTGGCAAACTTAGAGTTTCATCACTTCAAATATGATTCCCATCGGATCCCGTTTCAGGCCCATGTGCATTTTTTTGGGGCGGATGCTTTCAGCTTTGGTAATAAGATCAGGTTAGAAAATGGGGATAAAATGTCTGTGAAATGGAAAGGAATGGGACGGGCTTTGGCGAACTCAATAGAAGTAATCGATCCAAAAGATCAAGTACTTCCTGTGATCACACAATTGTAAGGGCATCAACAAATCTTTATTCCGGCAACGTGTATAATTTTATTTGGATAGAGCCTCTATATAAAATTTCAACCACATAGGTACTTAGGTTTTTATGAATTGGATAAAAGACTGAAATCTTTAACCCGGCAACCTGCACAGTGATATTTATTACGATAAACAAGAATAATCTCAACCGATTTGAAGGTATGATTAACTACAAAATGAGTATCTTGAGATAAAATTTAGATGAAGTGTGATCTATTTTGGAAAATAATTATCAAAGAAAAACGCATAGGCTATTGAAATCCATTAACTCATTATTCGCTTACCTGCTCCTCGCTGTTCTTATTGTGAGCTGTACAACCACCTCAAAAGAACAGTCAAAAGAATCCGGGACTGTATCAAGTTTAAATCCGGTAATTATGGCTTATTATGTTCCTGAGCGGAATTTTCAGCCAGAAGAGATCCCTGTAGAAAAGCTGACCCATATTATTTATTCTTTCACCCACGTAATTGATGGGGAAATGAAATTTAGTAAACCTGAGGAAGCAGGACCAAAACTAACAGCTCTGGTCAAGCAGAAGGCCCGAAATCCTGAGCTAAAAGTAATGATTGCCTGCGGAGGTTGGGGAGCTGACGGATTTTCTGATATGGCTTTGACTGAAGAAAGCCGGGCAAAATTCATTCAAAGTGCCGGAGAATTTATCCAGCAGTATCAACTGGATGGAATGGATATGGATTGGGAATATCCTGGAATATCCGGTGCCGGTACCATGGCTAGGCCAGAGGACACCAAGAATTTCACTGCGCTTATGAAAGGGTTACGGGAGATGCTGGATTCCTTTGATTCTCCAAAAGTATTGACATTTGCTTCTGCAGGTTGGAAGCGCTATTATGATTTCATTGAAGTGAATGAGGTAATGAACTATGCCGATTACACCAATGTCATGACCTACGATCAAGTCTCTGGAGTGTCCATTTACACGGGGCATCATACTCCACTTGGAGACGTGAAAAATGAAGACATAGCAGGTACACCATTTCAGACCCACTTGGACAGCTTGTATCAAAACGGAGAAAATTTGGATGCTGATCCCCGTTCCGCACAGAAAATTGTGGATTTTCTGATTGAAGAGGGAGTTGACCCGAAGCAAATTGTAATAGGAGGAGCGTTTTATGGGCGTGTTTGGAAAGGGGTGCCTCCAGTAAATAATGGATTGTATCAACTAAGTGGGGGACTTCATCAGGGATGGAAAGCTTACCATGAAATCCGGAATGAATATGAACCAGATTCAAGCTTTCAGCGATATTGGGATGAGCAAGCTGATGCACCTTATATGTATAATGCTACAGATAGTTTATTTGTTTCATATGATGATACTGTGTCAGTGGCATTAAAAACAAAGTATGCAATGGAAAAAGGAATTGGAGGGATTATGTTCTGGGAATTGGGAAATGATACCAAGGAAGAGGGGAGTTTGCTGGACGCCATTTATAAAGCGGCACAGGAATAAAGTGAAAACGTTCACCTTAACGAATGACGAAATACGATTTACGGCATCATTGCTCCCAATCAGCTCTATTTGATCCACTGAAATCTGTTAGGTATTTTGGGCTGAAATGGTAAAGTAAAAATGTTGGAAGATGTACTCTCTGTGTCCTAAACTGTGGTCTCGGCGGTTTCTAATCATAAAAAAAGCCACAAAGAATAAAATCCTTGTGGCTTTCAAAAATTTTTGCCTAAATCAATTGCTCAAAGTGGCAGTTGCTACTCCATTTTGCCATTTAATCTTAAAGTTGTCCGGATTCACTTCGTAAACCAAACGCTCTTCCATAGCTGAGTTTTCTCCTGAAGGAACATCCACTCTGAGTACATCTTCATTCGCATCATAATCAAAAGCTCCCCATTGCTTGGCAACTTTATTAAATATGAAAGTAGACTGACCCGAATCAGTAGGGATGACAAAAAAACTATAGGTTCCGGCAGGAAGTTTTTTCCCCTGAACCATAATGTCTTTTGTAGTAGTGAAAGTGGTCGCTTCATTGGCACCTGCTCTCCATACTTCGTTGAAAGGAACCAGATCACCCCAGATTGTCCTTCCTTTTACGGCAGGGCTACTGTAATTAATGGTGATTTTGGCATCTCCAACCATTCCTTCGGCTGTTTTAGCAGGACTTGCTTTCTCCTGTGCACTGGCAGCAAAGCCCACAAATGCAACAAGGGCAATTGCTAATAGATTGATTTTGAAGTTCATTGTCGTTAAATTTTGAGTATAATAAAATTGAAAATACAGAATTTATTCAAAAAGAAATGACGCTCAACAGACAATTTTATTTTCTTAAATTTTTACCCACGCTTCCTTGGCATTACTTTCTACAATTGCTTCTCCGATGATCAATTCCCGTAAGCCATCGGCAAAAGTTGGGAAAGTAGGGGATTCTGGCTGCTTGCCTTCCCGTACTGCCGCATATACTTCTTTGAACAGTTGCTTGGAAGTATCCGGAAAACCTTCTTGATGACCTCCGGGGAAGCTTACCAACGAGCGTGCTCCTTCATCTACCAATGCAGGATCTTTCATCATTATTGAGTTTGGCATGTCCCGTTTTCCAATCCAAAGTTCGTTTGGCTTCTCAGCATTAAACTCGAAATTGGACTTGGACCCTGAGATCTCAATGTTCAAACGGTTCTTACGGCCGGCATTTACCTGACTGACTGTAATTGTTCCTGTTCGCCCATTGTCAAATCGAAGAAGCACAGAGGCAAAATCTTCTGAAGTTACTTTATACTCTTCGTAATCAGAAGGGTCCAATGCTTTTCCAGAGAAGGATTCTACAGCTTTTAAAGGCTTCAATCGTTTTGGATGGACAATGGAAAAGTCAGCCATTACTGCTGTGATTTTCAAGCCAGTCACATATTCGGTCATATCCAACAGGTGAGAACCTATATCTGCAACTACTCTTGATCCGCCAGATTGTTTTGGATCCAATCTCCAGCTATAATCAGTTTTATGGATCAGCCAGTCTTGTAGATAGGAGCCCATTACAGAGTACACATCACCCAGTTCACCCTTTTGACGCATTACTCTCATCTGACGAACCATTGGGTAATAGCGTAGATTAAAATGAACGGCGTTAATTAATCCGGTTTCTTTTGCTAATGAAACCAGTTCTTCTGCCTCTTCTACAGTCATAGAAAGTGGCTTTTCACATACTACATGTTTGCCGGCTAACATACAGGCCTTTGCCTGCGGAAAATGAAGGAAATTTGGGGTACAAATATGTACCACCTGAATGCTGTCATCCTTCAGCATATTTTCAAAAGTATATGCATTTGGAATCCCAAGCTCACTTGCTTTTGCATCAGCCACTTGCTGATTCACTTCTACAAGTGCTGTAACTTCAATATTGGGAATTCTTCTAAGTGCTTCTAAATGAGCGGGACCAATAAATCCAGTTCCCACAATAGCAGCTTTGATTGTCTGAGACATAGGTTTTTTAGGTTGAATTAAATGAAATTAAAACGTCAAATTAGGAAAAATGCCTTGAAGTTCATCCATAATTAAGGGATGAATTTGCGAAAGAATCTCCACGGAGTCCCACTAAAAAGGCAACGAGCTGACCCATTTGCTTGCTTTTTGGTTGCAAATCATGGCATTAGCAAATTTTTATGGATTAAGCCACCATTGAGAACCAAGTACAAGATTTTTGTCCAGCTCGATAAACTCACCAATTTCCGGAATATAGATGGGTTGTTGGATTTCCTCTGCTTTTATAAGAACGCGTTCTATCGGATCGGTCCAAGAATGCATGGCCAGCGTAAAAGCGCCCCAGTGAATAGGCATAAATATTTTGGTCTGAATATCTTTTGCAGCCTGAGCAGTTTCCTCCGGCATCATATGGATCTCTTTCCATCGCTCATTGTATTGCCCGCATTCCATCATTGCAAAGTTGAACGGCCCATACTTTTCACCGATTTCTTTAAAGTGAGGGCCGTAGCCACTGTCTCCGCTAAAGAAAATGTTGTCCTCCTTGCCCCGGATCACCCAAGATCCCCAAAGGGTCGAAAAGCGGTTGTTCAACCCCCGTCCGGAGAAGTGTCTTGCAGGTGTAAAGGCCAATTTAATGCCCTGAACTTCTGCTTCTTCCCACCAGGCCATTTCGTGAATAACTTCAGGAGCAACACCCCAAGCTTCAAAGTGACTGCCAACACCGAGGGGAACATAAAAGGCCTTTGTCTTCTCCTTCAGTTTTTGGATAGATTCATAATCCAAATGATCATAGTGATCATGGGAGATAATCATGAAATCAATTTGTGGCAACTTTTCAATTGCAATTGGAAGTTCCCTGCTGAACCGTTTCTTTCCAAGCAAGGGGTTAGGGGCGGGAACTTCACCAAACATCGGGTCAATCAGTATCGTCTTGCCTTCTATCTGGAGCAAAAATGCGGAATGTCCAAACCACATAAGACGGGTAGGGTGATCTGTACTCACTAAGGCTAATGAGTCCTGACGAACTACTGGGAGTTCAAATTCAGGTCTTCTACTGGGATCGTTTTTAAAGAATTCAGGTAGCATTTTTAATGCTTTACCAAAATCCATGTCCATAGTCGTAGGGGTAAGATTATTGAATTTGCCGTCTTCAAAATAGCCCAGTTTCTCATATTGAGCTACTTTCTGTTCGGAAGGGGTACCTCCAAATACAGGACTTATGTAAAGGAATAGAGTCACACAGAATACGACTAGTACTACAATTGAAATTATCGTGATCATAAGAATCTTAAGGATTTTGAATATTAGATTGAGCATGCGTCAAGCTGCAAGAGAAGAAAGGAGATTTATGTTGGTGTAAACTGAATTGGTGGAAAAAAGATGCTGTTTGGCAATTATTTCTGTTTATTTTCTACTAGTGGACTCATTTCAATAGACATTAGTTCATGAGTAATAGATAAAAGTCCATAGGGAAGACAATAGTTAAATAGAAATAGCCGATAGTCCAAAAGGAATAGCAATAGACCATAAGAAATTGAAAGGGATAGACAATAGCCCATAGGGTATAGAAATCAGCTATTGAAGGTTGGCCATGGACAATAAACCATTGGACTACAAACTATTGACCATTGTTTATAATCCACTGGGTTCTGAAGCAACGGCCATAATTTAATTTTTATATAGTCGGTTTTCCTACGCAAATGATTTTTGATTAACTTAAACCTCCTAACCAAATCTACAATCATGGCAACTATAAACTTGAAAATCAATGGAAAGGCTCATTCTGTTGATGTGGAAGAAGATACCCCGCTGCTGTGGGTATTGCGGGACCATCTCGGCTTAGTCGGGACCAAATATTCCTGTGGAATAGCGCAATGTGGTGCTTGCACGGTGCATAAAAATGGCGATGCAATTTTTTCTTGTGTGACTCCCGCATCCAGCCTTACTGAAGATGAAATCACCACCATTGAAGGTCTATCAAAGAATGGTGATCATCCGGTACAAAAAGCTTGGGCAGAAGTGGATGTGGCTCAATGTGGTTACTGCCAAGCTGGTCAAATCATGAACGCATCTGCATTTTTGAAGAAAAATTCTGCTCCGTCGATGGAAGAAATAGATGAAGCAATGAACAGAAATATTTGTAGATGTGGTACTTATCATAAAATCCGAGAAGCTGTAGCAATGGCGGCAAAATCCAATTAATTATGGCAACACTCACTAAAACAAATCGAAGAGATTTTTTGAAAATAGCAGGAACTACTGCAGGTGGCCTTTTTATCGGCTTCAACTGGATGAGTTGTGATTCTCCGCAAATGGAGGCACTTTCCACTGAAGAAGTATTGGCAAATGCTAAAAATTTCAACGCTTTCCTATCCATTGCTCCTTCTGGAGATATTGTGATCTACTCGCCAAACCCAGAACTTGGCCAGAATATTAAGACTTCTTTTCCAATGGTGGTCGCTGAGGAACTGGATGCGGACTGGAATAGAGTCCGTGTGCTGCAAGCTTCCCTTGACACGGATAAATACGAGCGTCAACTCACGGGAGGATCAGGAGCCATGCCTCATTCCTGGGAGCGACTTCGTAAAGCTGGGGCTACAGCGAAATATTTACTAGTCGCTGCAGCGGCAAAGAAGTGGGAAGTTCCTGCCAGCGAACTTACTACCTCAGAAGGAGTCATTTATCATGTAAAAAGTGGTAAGAAGATGGGGTATGGCGATGTGGCCAATGAAGCATCCTTGCTGACTGCGCCAGAGGACGTGCAATTGAAAGACAAAAAGGATTTTAAAATCATCGGGACTCCTGTGAAAAATGTCGATAGTGGTGATCTATTTACAGGCAAACCACTTTTTGGTCTGGATTTTTATCGTGAAGGCATGTTGCATGCGATGATCCAACGTCCACCTTTTGGGATGAAGATCAAGGCAATTGATGATGCTGAAGTACGGAAAGTAGCAGGAGTGAAGGATGTGGTGTCTTTTGAGAATAGCGTGGCAATAGTGGGTACTTCCACTTGGCCATTGATGAAAGCAAAGAAACTGTTGAAGGTTGAATATGAGCCGGATGGAAAGGTTGAAAGCTCTGCGGATCACAACCAGATTTTCAAGGACTTACTTGCCAATGGAAAAGCGGAAGTAATGCGTGAAGATGGAAATGTCAAAGCGGCTTTTGCAAATGCTGCCCAGGTGGTTTCTGCAGAATATCAATGTCCTTTCCTGTCACATTCTCCAATGGAACCAATGAATTTCTTTGCCCATGTACAAGGAGATAAAGCTGAGCTGATCGGTCCGACGCAGACCCCGGAAAATGCACGGAAAACTGCAGCGGATATTTTGGGAATACCGCCTGAGAATATCACCATGGAAATTAGCCGGTTAGGGGGAGGTTTTGGCAGAAGGCTGCGCGCGGATTATGTGGCAGAAGCTGTTCAGGTGTCCAAATTGATGAATGCACCTGTGAAAGTCACCTGGAGCCGGGAGGATGACCTGACTGGAGGGGCTTACAGACCGGCGGTGCGTTATCGATTTGAGGCGGCATTGGATTCAGATGGCAACATGACGGGATACAAGCTTCGCGGTGTAGGGATGAATGCCGGAAATAGTACCCGAGAGAATAATTTTCCTTCGGGAGCGGTGGAGAACTTGCTGATAGAGAATATTAATTACGAATCCAGCATCACTACAAATGCCTGGCGTGCACCCATCACCAATTTCTTGGCGTATGCTGAACAGTCATTTTTGGATGAAGTGGCTTTGGCAGCACAAAAAGATCCTGTTGATTTCAGGTTGGAATTGATGGAAAAAGCGAAGGCTAATCCGGTGGGGGGAGAGCTTCAATACAATGTGGACCGGATGATCGGCGTCACAAAGATGGCGGCTGAGAAATCCAATTGGGGTAAAAATCCTAATGTGAAACAAGGGTTTTCTGTTTATTTCTCGCATCGAACGTATGTGGCACAAGTAGCTGATATTGAAATAGAAAATGGTACTCCATCTCTAAAAAAGATTCATGTAATCACTGACTGTGGAATGGTGGTGAATCCGACAGGAGCAAATCATCAGGTAAGGGGAGGGGTAGTAGACGGAATGGGACATGCGATGTATGGAAATCTTACCTTTGAAGCTGGACTTCCTACCCAAACTAATTTCGATAAATACCGACTGATCCGGATGAAGGAAGTACCCGCGGTAGATACCTATTACGTGGACAGCGGCTATGATCCAACCGGATTGGGAGAACCTTGTCTACCACCAACCGGAGGCGCTATTGCAAATGCTATTTACAGTGCAACGCAACGTAGATTAAGAAGTCAGCCATTTATCGAGCAGGAAGAATTTACTGATCTCAATATGACTATTAAACGGGCCTGATAAAGTTCAGTTGGCAGTGTTCAGTTAGAAGTCACAGTGTGTTAATGCAGTAGCATGAGGGAATACTGAGCGCTGCCGATTAAATACTATTTTTTTGGACGGAATTAGTTTGCTCCGTACCTACCGATGACGTGTTATGTATCATCTTGATTTACGATAAATTGATAACCTAGATTTTTGGCTGTTTTTGAACGTCATCCCGATTGGTACATTTTCTAAATTGTTAAGCCTCGCAATGACGTGGACTGTTGACTTTAAACACTGAATACTGAACACTGCCTACTGAAACCCATCTTTATATTCTTTTAGTTATTTCTCCTGTTTTATTATTAAAATGCTGTTAACTTTGCCCAGCTTATCGAGAAAGACTGAGGGAAGGGCCCTATGACGTCTTAGCAACCTGTAACCAAGGTGCTAACTCCCATCCCGATACCGGGAACAGATGAGCGGATAGTACTTGTACTGCCTCCGTGTTTTGCTCGATAAGCTTTTTAGTAAACGACAGACAAAATGCAAAACAGAACGGAATCATTACTTCAGCAACTTTCAAAGCGAATTCTTATACTTGATGGAGCGATGGGTACCATGATCCAACGTTATACATTGGGTGAGGAGGATTTTCGAACGCCAGAATTAGCAGACCATCCAAAATCCCTCAAAGGAAACAATGATTTGCTTTCGCTGAGTAGACCGGAGATCATCAAAGATATTCATCGGGAATACCTCAAGGCCGGGGCTGATATCATAGAAACAAATACTTTTTCAGCAACATCAATTGCACAGGAAGATTACAATCTGTCCCACTTGGCCTATGCAATTAACTTTGAGTCTGCCAAGCTTGCGAAAGAAGTAGCGGAAGAATTCATTGGTATTACTCCCGATAAGCCACGATTTGTTGCGGGTGCAATTGGGCCTACCAATAAAACAGCCTCGCTATCTCCAGATGTAAATGACCCAGGCTATCGGGCGATTACTTTCGATCAACTTGTAACAGCTTATTCTGAGCAAGTACATGGCTTATTAGATGGTGGAGTAGATATTATTTTAGTTGAGACTATATTTGATACGCTCAACGCAAAAGCTGCTTTGTACGCTATTCAGGAGGTATATGAGGAGCGTGGCATTCCACTGGACCCAAAGGATGGGGGCATTCCGATAATGATTTCTGGCACCATAACCGATGCGTCAGGAAGAACGCTCTCTGGTCAGACCACTGAGGCTTTTTTGATTTCCATATCACATGTGCCACTTCTTTCTGTAGGTTTGAATTGTGCACTTGGAGCAAAAGAATTGCGTCCATATCTGAAAGTACTTGCGCAGCAAGCCCCATTTTATGTCAGTGCATACCCTAATGCCGGGCTACCGAACGAGTTTGGACAGTATGATCAAGGTGCAAATGAGATGGCCGGGCAGGTACGGGATTTTTTGAAGGAAGGTATGCTGAATATACTTGGAGGATGCTGTGGCACCACTCCAGAACATATTGCAGCGCTTGCTAGAATGGCTGATGACTTTGAGCCAAGAAAATTGAATGAAGTATTAGAAGAAACGCAGGACTGAGCAGATGGTAAGGAAAAATTATATGAAACTATCTGGCCTTGAGCCATTAGTTTTTACGCCCGAAATAAATTTTGTAAACATAGGGGAACGGACGAATATAACGGGATCAAAGAAATTTGCCCGCTTGATTCTGAACGGCAACTATGACGAGGCATTGGAAGTAGCACTGGATCAGGTCAGAGGTGGTGCCCAGATCTTGGATGTCTGTATGGATGAAGGGATGCTTGATGGTGAATTTGCTATGGTCAAGTTCCTTAATTTGATTGCATCCGAACCTGAAATCTCCAGGATTCCGATCATGATTGATAGTTCCAAATGGAATATCATCGTAGCGGGTTTGAAGTGTGTTCAGGGTAAGGGAATCGTAAATTCTATATCACTAAAGAATGGTGAGAAGGAATTTCTGGAGCAGGCCAGGACAATTAAAAAGTTTGGTGCTGCTGTGGTAGTGATGGCATTTGACGAAGACGGTCAAGCAGATACTTACGAGCGAAGAATTGAAATATGTGAACGTAGCTACCGCACCTTGGTAGACAAGGTGAACTTCAATCCCCAGGATATAATATTTGATCCCAACATTTTCCCTGTCGCCACAGGAATGGACGAGCATCGGAAGAACGCATTGGATTTCTTCAATGCCACCAGGTGGATCAAGGAAAATCTACCGGGAGCCAAAGTCAGCGGAGGGGTGAGTAATGTAAGTTTTTCTTTTAGGGGAAATAATCCGGTACGTGAAGCCATGCATGCTGCATTCTTGTATCATGCAATTAAAAGTGGGATGGATATGGGAATTGTAAATCCAACAATGCTTGAGATTTACGATGATATTCCTAAAGATCTGCTTGAGATGGTGGAAGATGTGCTTTTTGATAGGAAAGAGGATGCTACGGAGCGGCTACTTGAATTTGCTGATACGGTGAAATCGTCTGGCAAAAAGGAAGTAGCCAATGAAGCGTGGCGTTCTGATCCGGTAGCAAAGCGGATGGAGCATGCTTTAGTAAAAGGTATTCTGGATTACATCGTTGAGGATACTGAGGAAGCCCGCTTGGAGCTTAAGAATCCTTTAAAGGTAATCGAAGGTCCTTTGATGGACGGAATGAATGTGGTCGGGGATTTATTTGGTGAAGGCAAGATGTTTCTTCCCCAAGTGGTGAAGTCTGCGCGGGTGATGAAGAAGGCTGTTGCTTACCTTGAGCCATTCATGCCTTTACCTGAAGAAGGAGCTGAAGAATCTTCCTTGAAGAAAATAGTGATGGCTACCGTCAAAGGAGATGTCCATGATATTGGGAAGAACATTGTCGGTGTAGTGCTGGCATGTAACAGCTATAAGATTATCGACCTGGGAGTAATGGTCGATGCACAACGGATCATCGATGAAGCGGTTAAAAACAAGGCAGATATCATCGGACTCAGTGGATTGATCACTCCTTCATTGGATGAAATGGTCAATGTGGCTTCAGAGATGGAGCGACAGGGCATCAAGATACCATTGTTAATAGGTGGAGCGACTACTTCTAGAATACATACAGCTGTAAAAATAGATCCTGTGTATAGCGGTACGGTAGTCCATGTCATGGATGCGAGCAAATCTGTGCCCATAGCCGGAGAAGCGATTTCGGAAGAGACGAGAGATTCTTTCCGATTAAAATATAAGGAGATCTATAAGCAGCTTAGAATCGAACATGAGGCCAAACAGTCTGTGAAACAATTGATAAGCTACAGCGAGGCCAAAGCCAATCCTGTGAAAATTGATTGGAATTCGTATCAGCCCGTAATTCCGAACAAACTTGGCCGGACAGTATTGAAAGGTTTGGATCTGAATTTGGTCAAAAAATACATTGACTGGACTCCATTCTTCAGTACTTGGATGCTGAGCGGGAAGTATCCCAAAATTTTCAATGATCCTGTAGTGGGAACTGAAGCCAAGAAGCTATTTGAGGATGCGAATAGGATG
>Ga0307414_10000689_pt1 | contig 17322 bp, 13 predicted proteins | sample DK1Ometagenome_FD_203804 | JGI IMG/M metagenome (GOLD analysis project Ga0307414, IMG submission 203804) | Maize rhizosphere microbial communities from greenhouse at UC Davis, California, United States - DK15-O-3 | ecosystem: Host-associated > Plants > Roots > Rhizosphere > Soil | place: USA... | reverse complement strand
TGGGCGGTTGGCTGGGCGGGCTGCTGGGCCTGGGCGGCGACATCAACAGCGGCGACTTCAGCATCTCGGGCCTGCTGCTGTCGCTGATCGGCGCGATCATCCTGCTGGCGATCGTGAACCTGTTCCGGCGTGGTCGGGTGCGCTGACCGCCGACTGCAAGCAAGCGGCAGGGAATGCCACAACGCGAAGGCCTGGCGGTCGCGACCGCCGGGCCTTTGTCGTTTCTGGACGAGGGGCGCCCGACGATCAATCCGGCGATTCGGCGCCATCGCCGACGTCGAGCATCTCCTCCATCTGCAACAACGTTTCGCTGTCCTTTATCACCCGTTTGAGCCACACGTGCAGCGGCATTTCGCCCCAACGCGCGGCCTTTTCGGCCAGATAGGCCACGGGGCTGTGCGGTTCGGTGCGGCGGAAGAACTCGGCGACCCGCCGCAACTGCGCTATCGCCTCTTTTCGGGTGGTGATCGCGCCATTGGGCACGACCATGGCCGGCCCGGTGTCCGCGCCTTCCGGCACCGCGCTGTCGCTGCCGGTCGCTGCCTCGCCATCGACCAGCACTCCGGCGTCGCGGGCGAAGCGGTTGGCGACATCGCGCAAATGGCCGAGCTGGTCGCGGAGCGCGGTGAAACTCGGGCCGTCTTGGCCCAGGCGGACATCGACCACCCGTTCCAATTCCGACAGTGCTTCGTCACAGTCCGGCAACGCCTTGGTCAGGCGCAGGTAGAACTCGCGCGGGGTGTCGCGGCGGGCGCGCTCGATCGTCTCCAGCGACAGCCCCTCGCCGGCGTCGCCATGGCGCGCGCGCGCAGCTTCGAAATCGGCGAGGCCGAAACGGCCCAGCGGACCCCGGGTCAGCGGCAGTTGCCGCAGCCAGTGGGTTGAATGGCTGATCAGCCAACTCAGGCTGCCGATGCGTTGCTCGAGGTCGCCATCCTCCACCTGCGGATGGATGTCGGCCCAGAAGCGCTCGCACAGGCCGGCCACCAGCCGATAACCGCTGGCCAGGCCGCTTAAGTCGTGGCTGTGGGTCTGCGCTTCGGCCCACCACACCGCGAGCCGCAAATCCTTGCTGCGCCGTTGCAGCAAGTGGCTGCTTTGGCGGGCGACTGCGGTCCAGTCGGCGCTCTTGATCTCGGTGACCCACGCGCCTTGCTCCAACGACGGATCGTCGGCGCGGCGTGCCTCCTGGATCGCGTCATATTCCAGCGAGAACGACAGGTCTTCGCCGCTGGGGCGGGTTTCGGAAATCGGAGACAGCAGTTCGTCCAGTTCCATGGGAGTCCGTGGCGGCCGCGTCGCGACTCAGGGCAGGGTGATCGTGAGGTGGGCGGTGCGGCCGGGCAGTTGCACCACTTCGTGGTAGCCGGCCAGTTGTTCTTCGGTGTGGCTGTCGAGCAGCGCATCCAGGCCGAAGTAGCCAAGCAGGCCCGCCCCCCCCAGCACTGCCGCCGGCGCCCACAGGGGCATCACCCGGCGCAGCGCGTGGGAGACCTTGTCCGGGGGCGCCCAATGCGGGGCGAACCCGGTGCGTTTGCCCTTGAGATAGATGATCTCGTCGCCGAGCCGGGCGACCAGGTAGCCGAGCTTCTCCGGCCCTTCGAGACGGTACCTGCCTTCGAAACCCAGCAGCAGGCAGCAGTGATAGACCTCCAGCGACGGCAGTCGCGGCACGCCCTGCGCGCGCAGCTGTTCGAGCCGATCGAAGAAGTGCTCGCCCGCCAGGTGTTCACCGAACAGGCGCAACTGAAGCGGATTGCATTCCCAGTCGTCGCGCAACGCGGAAGGCTGGCCCAGCATCGCCTCGTCAACCGCGGCGCAGAATGCGTATTTGGCCGCGTATACGTCTTCCGACGGGATCTCGAGCTTGCTCGCGCCGCGTTCGACACCGCCGAAGAAACGTTGCACCGAGTCGACGAATCCGCTGACGCTGGCAGGCAACTGGCCGCGCTTGAGCAGCATCAGCAAGTAGAAACCATCGGCCATCAGGTCGAGCAGGCTGCGCGGGGTGGCGCCGCCGGTCGCCAGCGGGATCGCGTGCGCCGGCGACAGCGACGGCATCTGCTGGGGAACGGGGGTATTGGTGTAGTTCATGGCTTCCTGCCTGGTGGCTGAGAGGGCGGTATCAGGCCGTCAGCGCGATCAGCTCGAGCTTGAGTTCGCGCAGGCCCGAGGGTACGTAGATCATCAACGACTGCGACTTCAACATCCGCTCGTACAGCGGGCCGCGCGGTTCGACCGCGAAGTACTGGCAACCCGGGCGCACCGGGATTGCCGCCGGCACCTGCGCGGCGTGGGTGAGCTTGACGCCCGGCAGTGCCGACAGCACGCACTTGTCGACGTCGTCGGGCGCCCCGACCTTGAACCGCACCGGCACCGTCTGCACCAGTTCCGGCCCCGGCATGTCGGCGCCGACGCCGAGGTAAAACGCGCAGGTGTCGTCGATCTTCTGCGAGTCGAGCCGGCCGAGGTGGAACGAAGGCTTGGTCTCGTTGAGCGCGATCGCTAGGTAGCGCGCCGAAATCACCGTCCCCAGCAGCTCGCGGACCATCTCGAACAGGCGACCGAACCCGGCTTCGGGCTGGGCGTGCTGGTAGGCGGGCAGGTCGGCCAAGGTATAGCTCCGGGAGAACGTCAACAGCCCGCCGGCCAGCCGCAACAACTCCTGGTGGAGGCGCTCGGGATGCAGCCCAGGGTGACGGAACAGGTGCGACAGCGCGGCGAACGCGGCGTTGGCGGTGTGCAGCAACCAGAACGAGGCGATGTCGCCGGAGCGGAATTCGACGACCGACTGGGACGGCTCTCGATGCAGGCCATACAGAGCGTCGGTCTTTGCCTGCAGGTTGTCCAGCAGGCGGCGCAGCCCGGCCTGCAACTGCGGGGCCGCGCCCAGGCTCAGGCTCGGCGCCAGGAAGCTGTCGTCGAACTCGAACCCACCAGTCGAGGTGCGCCGAACCCTGGCCACCGGCACACTCACGTACGGGTCGCGTGGTTCGTCGTCGGTCAACAGGCGCACGGTCTTGCGCAGGAAGCTCAGCTCGGCTTCGCCGGCATCGGTGTAGAGGTCTGCGGTGGCGCCAGTGGCCTGCAAGTAGCGGGTCGCACGGTTTCCGTCGGCATCGTTCCCGCAGTTTCCACCGTGGTCCCTGAGCAGCGGAAGCGCGAGGTGGATGGTGGTCGACTGCACCCCGGTCGGCAGCTTGCCCAGCGCCAATGCCTCGGGCAGCTCGTCGTCGCCGGGGGCGCTGTAGATCTCGCCGTCGGGGAAGATCACCGACAGTTGTTGCGCGCGCAGGGTGCCACTGGCCAGCGCCTGGGTGTCGAAACGCACTTGCCGCACGCCCCAGGCGTAGGGGTGAACGGCGTTGGTGAACTCCTGAAGCCGCGCCTCATGGTAGGCGTCCTGGCGCTGGAAGTGTTGCGGACGGAGGAACAGTCCCTCGCCCCAGAAAACCTTCGACATCCGGCTCATGCTGCTGCTCAATCCCTTGATGGTCGACGCGTGGCGTCGGTGGAGCTCCATGCCCCGCGTCGTGGTCGTGCGGGACCGTAGGTTACTACAGTCTCGGTCGCCGTCTGCGCTTCAGCCCTGGGGTGGTGTGCAGTGGCTCGAGGCGAGGCTGTGCGACGGCCCCGACAGTGCGGTCTCCAGCGCCGGGCTCGGGGTCGTCATCGCGCACCCATGCAGGCCGACAATGACGCCGTCACCGGCGGCTTCGTCGGCATCGAACGCGAAGCGCCAGCGGGTTTGCGCCGGCGAGCGGAACAGCGCGACCACGCCAAGGTACCTGCCGTCGTCCGGCAACCGTTCCAGCACCTCGTGACGCTGGCCAGGGGCGAGCAGGACCTCGGTGACGCCGATCAGGTCGTCGCCCATCACGTCGCGTTCGCGCTGCTGGTCCAGGAACACGTCGAACGGCGCTTCCTCGAACCTCTCCAGATTGCGCAACTGGTACACCCGCACCACCAGCGACAGCGCACGCTTGCCTTCGCCGGTGTTGAGGTTGTCGCCGGCGTATAGCCGCAAGGTGACCTCGCGCTCCTGCTCCGGCAGGTTGTCAAGACCGACAGCTTGCAGTGTCCTGCCGAGTGCCTGCTTGATGCTGCCTTGGCTGCTGCAGCCGGCGGTGACCAGCAACGATGCAATCAGCAACGTGCGCAGCGCGATCCGCGTTCGGGCAGACGCAGCGCAGGAAAAACCAGGGGTGGGGATACCGTCCATAGCGTGTCGCTCCATAAGGGAAAAAGCCGCGAGGCCATCGGCATTCGGCCGCAGATCTGCGGCGCGAGAGCCCTTGGTGGAGGATGGCTTCGGCCGCCGGCGTCTTGACGGCGGCGATTTGAGGCTACTATATCTACCTCAGGTGCCTTCAAGTGTGACCACTTGAACATGGAGTTTTCGCCGCACTCGCACCGTGCGCGCCACAAGGAGAGTGTCTTATGCGTTGCATTTCCGTAGCCGCAATCCGTGTCCTCGTCGCTACCGTGGTGGTCGCGATGCTCGGCGGATGCGCCAGCATGTCGAGCAAGGGCGGCGACTACGCCGCGCTTCTGGGTCGGGCCGAGGCCGACGTGTCGGTCGGCAAGGTAGAGTCGGCGCTGCTCGCCTTCGACCAGGCCGCCCGGGCCGATCCAATCCGCAAGGAGCCGTGGGTGCGCACGGCCCAGTTGCAGTTCGATGCAGGCAACTACGGGCGCGCGATCGTCGCCGCCGAGGAAGTGTTGCAGCGCGATCCGACCGACAAGGTCGCCGACAGCGTGTTGACCGTGGCCGGCCTGCGGATAGCTTCCGAATCCCTCAAGCGCCTTCAGGGCAACGGCGCGCTCGCGTCAGATACCGCTCGCACCGAGGCCGAACGCCTCGCCGCGACCATGCGCGCCACGATGGGCGAGGACATCCTCGATTCCGGCGACGACGAGCCCAAGGCCCGCCGTTCTTCGCGACGTCGCTCGACCGCACGCCGCGCCGCGCCGGCCGCCGCGCCGAAGGCCGAGAGCAAGCCGGCGACGGCCAATCCGTTCGAAGTGCTGGGTGGCGGATGAGCGCAGCCGGCCCCCGTTCGTATTCGTCAGGGAGACGATGAGATGTCGAAGAAGGAAAGTATCCAGAAGCGGCTGGAGAAGGTTCGTCCGCCGCGCGTCCAGCTCACCTATGACGTCGAGAAGGGCGACGCGATCGAACAGAAGGAGATTCCGTTCGTGGTCGGCGTGCTCGGCGACTTCAGCGGCCAGCCCGAGCAGGCGCTGCCGCGGATCAAGGACCGCAAGTTCGTCAACGTCGACCTCGACAACTTCGACGAGGTGATGGAAGGCATGGCGCCGCGCGCGGCCTACCGGGCGCCGAACACGTTGAGCGGCGACGGCAGCGATATCGCGATCGAGATGACCTTCAAGTCGATCGACGACTTCCGTCCCGAGGCGGTGGTGCAGCAGGTCGAGCCGCTGCGCAAGCTGCTGGAGGCGCGGACCAAGCTGGCCGACCTGCGCAACAAGGTCGCCGGCAACGAGAAGCTCGAGGACCTGCTCAACGACGTCCTCGCCAACACCGAGCAGCTCAAGCAGCTCGGCCAGAAAGACCCGGCCGGTCAGGAGTAAGCCATGAACGCACAGGCAAGTGCAGCGCCCGCCGTCGCCGGCGTGGCCGAGGTCGGCCTACTCGACCAAATCGTCGAGCAGAGCAAGGTCGCCAAGTCCGCCAGCGAGCACGCCCGCGCCAAGGACATCATTTCCGAGCTCGCCCGCGAAGTGCTGCAGGGCACCGTGGTGATCTCGGAGAACCTCAACCTGACCCTCGATGCGCGCGTCGCCGAGCTCGACCGGATGATTTCCGAGCAGCTCACCGCGGTGATGCACGCGCCGCGGTTCCAGCAACTGGAAAGCACCTGGCGCGGGCTGCACTACCTGTGCGGCCAGACCTCGACCGGCGCCCAGCTCAAGATCAAGGTCCTCAACGCGTCGAAGAAGGACGTGGTCAAGGACTTCAAGTCGGCGATCGACTTCGACCAGAGCGCGCTGTTCAAGAAGGTCTACGAGGAAGAGTTCGGCACCTTCGGCGGCTCGCCGTTCGGCGCGTTGCTGGGCGACTACAACATCGGCCGCCAGCCCGAGGACATGTACTTCATCGAGCAGATGTCGCACGTCGCCGCGGCCGCGCACGCACCGTTCATCTCGGCCGCCAGCGAGGACATGTTCGGTCTCGAGAGCTTCACCGAGATGGGCAAGCCGCGCGACCTGGCCAAGGTGTTCGACACCGTCGAGTACGCCAAGTGGAAGTCGTTCCGCGATTCCGAGGACAGCCGCTACGTCGGCCTGACCCTGCCGCGCTTCCTCGGCCGGCTGCCGTACAACCCCAAGGACGGCACCACCGTCGAGGGCTTCAACTACGTCGAGGACGTCGACGGCAACGACCACAACGACCACTCCAACTACCTGTGGTGCAACACCGCCTACGCCTTCGGCGCGCGCCTGACCAAGGCGTTCGAGGACTTCGGCTGGTGCGCGGCGATCCGCGGCGTCGAGGGTGGCGGTCTGGTCGAGGAGCTGCCGACCCACACCTTCCGCACCGACGACGGCGAGGTCGCGCTGAAGTGCCCGACCGAGGTCGCGATCACCGACCGCCGCGAGAAGGAACTGTCGGACCTGGGCTTCATTCCGCTGGTCCATTGCAAGAACACCGACTACGCCGCGTTCTTCGGCGCGCAGTCGGCGCAGAAGGCCAAGAAGTACAACACCGACGCGGCCAACGCCAATGCGTCGCTGTCGGCCCAGCTGCAGTACATTTTTGCAGTCTCGCGCGTTGCCCATTACCTCAAGGCGATGATGCGGGAGAAGATCGGCAGCTTCGCCTCGGCAGGGAACGTCGAGGATTTTCTCAACCGGTGGATTGCCCAGTACGTGTTGTTGGACGACAACGCGACGCAGGAAGCGAAGGCGCAATTTCCGCTGCGAGAGGCTTCAATCCAGGTGTCGGAAGTCCCCGGCAAGCCTGGTGTTTACCGGGCGGTGTCGTTCCTGCGCCCGCATTTCCAGCTCGACGAGCTGTCGGTTTCGTTGCGACTTGTGGCCGAGCTTCCGGCCAGCTCCAAGTAACGACGGGTTGTGGTGGCACGGCCGGGGCGACCCGGCCCGGCCCTGATCTACGGGGCACAGATCCCGGCATGTGGTGAGCAGTTCGCGACACGGCTGTAAACCGCGCCGTGGCGGACAACGTCCGCGCACGGCATCAATCTCACGGAAGAACGGAACAAAGGAAACCAGACCATGCAACACGCATTTCTCAGCATCGACACCATCAAGGGTGAGTCCAAGGACGCCGAGCACAAGGATTGGATCGAGATCGAATCCTTCAACCAGGACGTCCTGCAGCCGCGTTCGGCGACCGCTTCGAGCGCTGGTGGCACCACCGCCGCCCGCGTCGAAATGACCCCGATCGAGCTCTACAAGCGCATCGACCTGGCGTCGACCGCGCTGTTCCAGGCTTGCGCCAACGGCACCACCTTCCCGAAGGCCCGCATCGAGTTCATGCGCGCCGACAAGGACGGCAAGGCGATCAACTACTACACGATCGAACTGCTGAACGTGCTGGTCCACCGTGTCTCGACCGCCCTGGGCCATGACGGTATGCCGTCGGAGCAGGTCGCGCTGAGCTTCGGCGCCATCAAGTGGTCCTACACCCAGCAGAAACAGGGTGGCGGCGTCGGCGGCAAGACCGTCGCGCAGTGGAGCAACACCAACAACAAGCCGACCTATACGGTCTCTTGATGTGTTGATGCGGTGGCGGCTTCCGCTGCCACCGCATTGCAGCGATCGTGCTGCGACGCTTTGGAAAGCGACAGCGACGTCGCAGACAGGACCCATGAAAGGATTCGAGCCCAGCCTGCTGGAAAAGCTGTTCGACGACGAACCGCGTGCGACCGCCGCCAGCGGCATCTTCAAGTCGATCTCGCTCGACCAGTACAAGGAATCGGTCGCTCGCGACCTCGAAGGTTTGCTCAACAGCCGCGCCGCGTTCACCGAGGACGCGCTCAAGGCCTACCCCAATTGCCAGAAGTCGCTGATGACCTATGGCCTGCGCGACTTCTCCAGCAAGAGCCTGGCCAATGGCCACGACCGCGCCGCGATCTGCCGCTCGCTGGAACAGGCGATCGCGCGCCACGAATCGCGCCTGCACAATGTCCGGGTCAGCCTGGAAAGCAACGGCCGGGCCATCGGCGGCCTGCACTTCTCGATCCACGGCCTGCTCGACGTGCAGCCGGCGCGCGAGCCGATCAGCTTCGACGCGATGCTGCAGCCGAGCACCCTGCAGTACTCGGTCAGCCGCCTGCGCCGCGCCGCGGTTGCTGCTTAGCGACCGGTGACGAAGGCCTGAGATGGAAGACCTGCTGCCCTACTACGAGCGCGAACTGGCATTCCTGCGCCGCTACGGCAAAGAGTTCGCCGAGCGCTATCCGAAGATCGCCGGTCGCCTGCTGCTGTCGGGCGACGGCAGCCAGGACCCGCACGTCGAACGCCTGATCGAGTCGTTCGCGCTGCTTAGCGCGCGCACCAACAAGAAGATCGAGGACGACTACCCGGAGTTCACCGAGGCACTGTTGGAGGTGATGTATCCGCATTACCTGCGGCCGTTCCCGTCGTGCTCGATCGCCCGTTTCGACATGGGTCCGGCGCTGGCCCAGCTCAACGCGCCGGTGACCATCGAGCGCGACACCCTGCTGCACTCGCGCAGCGTGCGCGGGGTCAGTTGCCGCTTTCGCAGCGCATTCGATGTCACCCTGGTACCGGTCAAGGTGAGCGATGCGCGTTATCGCAGCATTGCCGAGGCTCCGGTGGCGACCAGCCTGCCGTCCGGCAGCGGTGGCCAAGTGTCGCTGTCGTTCGATCTGATCGGCGAACAGCAGACCCTCGCCGCGCTCGGCCTCGACCGGTTGCGCCTGTTCACCGACGGCGAGCCGTCGTTCTGCGCGGCGTTGCGTGACACCCTCGGCTTTGGGGTGCGCGCCGCCTATCTGGAACCGGCCGGCAGCGGACGCTGGATCGCACTGGAGAGCTCGCCGCTGCAGCAGGTCGGGTTCGCCGACGACGAGGCGCTGATCGACTTCCCCGAACGCTCGCACCCGGCCTATCGCTTGCTGACCGAGCTGTTCGCGTTCCCGGAGAAGTTTGGCTTCTTCGATCTCGACCTCACGGCCCTGCGCGGCCACGCCGGTGCCAGCTTCACCGTGCACCTGGTGCTGCACGCACAGCCGGCCGACCATCCGACCGCGCGCACCCTGGAGACGCTCGGCCGCGACAACATCCAGCTCGGCTGCACCCCGGTGGTCAACCTGTTCGCCCAGCACGGCGAGCCGATCCGGGTCAGCCATCGCAGCACCAGCTACCCGGTGGTGGCCGATGCGCGTCGCGCGTTTGCCTACGAGGTGGTCTCGATCGACTCGGTCAAGCGCGTGCGGCAGACCCCGCAGGGCGAGAAGATCACCGGGTTCCGACCGTTCTACTCGCTGCACCACGGAGAGACCCCCGACGCCACCGGCCACTACTGGCTGGCCCACCGCGACGAGCGGGTCGCCCGCAGCAGCCCCGGGTACGAGACCGAGCTGTCGTTCGTCGACCTCGACTTCAACCCGGTGCAGCCGCAGACCGACGTGGTCAGCCTGGAGCTGACCTGCAGCAACCGCGACCTGCCCAGCCACCTCGCGTACGGCGTGCAGGGCGGCGACCTGACGATGGAAGGCGGCGGCGTCGCGCGCTCGATCGCGCTGCTGCGCAAGCCGAGCAAGCCGCTGCGCTTCGAACGCGGCCGCGGTGCCCAGTGGCGGCTGATCTCGCACCTGGCGCTGAACCACCTGTCGCTGACCCAGAGCGGCCTGCCGGCGCTGAAGGAGATGCTGCGGCTGTACGACATCGCGCGTTCCAGCGTGTCGGGCCGGCAGATCGAGGGCATCGTCGCGCTCGAGCACCGCCCGACCAGCGCGTGGTTGCCGGGCAAGCACTTCGCCAGCGTGGTCCGCGGCATCGAGATCCGCCTGACCGTCGACGAGGCCGCGTTCGTCGGCCACGGCATCGCCGCGTTCGCGCGCGTGCTTGACCACTTCTTCGGGCTGTACGTGCATGCCAACAGTTTCATCCAACTGACCCTGCTGTCGTCCGAGCACGGCGAGGAACTGATCCGATGCGAACCGCGCAGCGGCGAATCGATCCTGGTGTAGCGCAGCAGCTGCTCGCCAAGCCGCATCGCTTCGAGTTCTTCCAGGCGTTGCGGATCCTCGAGCGGCTGTTCGTGCGGCAGGGCGTCAAGCCGGCCGACGTGGTCCCGCAGCGGCTGCGCTTCGGCAACTCGATGTCGCTGGGCTTCCCGGCCAGCGAAATCGAATCCGCGCAGGCGCTTTCCAGCGACGGCACCGAGCTCGATCGCGACGCCGCGGTCGAGCATGCGGTGACGATGGAGGACCTTGGCGAGGTCCGGCTGACCCCGGCGTTCATGGGCCTCCTCGGCAGCCACGGCGTGCTGCCGCTGCACTACACCGAAACCCTCGCCAGCCGCGAGCTCTACCAGCGAGACCGCACCGCGCGCGCCTTCCTCGACATCTTCAGCAACCGCGCCGTGGCGCTGCACTACGCCGCGTGGAAGAAGCACCGCCTCGCCCTGCAGTACGAACTCGACAGCAACGAGCGCTTCATGCCGCTGGTGCTGTCGCTGTCCGGGCTCGGCATGAAGAGCCTGCGCGGGCGCATGCACGATGGCGACGGCGGCGTGTTCGACCAGGCGGTCGCGCATTACGCCGGTGCGATCCGCCAGCACCCGGTGTCGGCACGGATGCTGCAGCAGATACTGTCGGACTACTTCGCGGTGCCGCTGCGGGTCGAGCAATTCGTCGGCGCCTGGTACGACGTGCCCGACAGCCAGCGGACCCGGCTGGGCATCGGCAACGCCGCGCTCGGCAGCACGGCCTTGGCCGGTGACCGCGTCTGGCAGCGCGACCTGCGCATGCGCCTGTGGGTCGGGCCGCTGGACCGCGAGCAGTTCGACGACTTCCTCCCCGGCGGCCGCGCCGCCAAGGGCCTGGCCAAATGGCTGGCCCTGCTGACCGGCTCGTGCCTGGAGTACGAGGTCTGCCTGAGCCTGAAGCCCGAGCACGTGCGCGGGGTCGGCCTCAGCAAGGACGGCGGCGCGCGGCTCGGCTTCGACAGCTTCGTCTGTTCGCGGCCGCCGACCGAGCCGCGCTCGGAGACCCGCTATGGCATCCACACCCTGCAATAGATCCTCTTTCAGCAACGCATGGAACGCACCGCATGAGCATCAACCTCAAGACCCTGATCGGAAAACTCAACGAGCCCTGCCGCCAGGGCGCCGAGCGCGCCGCCAACCTGTGCCTGGCGCGCGGCAACTACGAGGTCGACCTAGAGCATCTGTTTCTGGCACTGCTGGAGAACCCGCGCGGCGATGTCGCCCTGATCGCCCACCGTAGCGGTATCGGCATCGACAGCATGCGCAAGGACCTGGAAAGCGAGATCGGCCGCTTCAAGGTCGGCAACACCCGCATGCCGGTGTTCTCGCCGCACCTACCGACGCTGTTCGAGCACGCCTGGCTGCTGGCCTCGCTGGATGCGCAGACCACCCGCATCCGCAGCGGCCACCTGCTGCTGGCGCTGCTGACCGAGCCGGGATTGGCGCAACTGGCGTATCGCGGCTCGGCGCAGTTTGTGAAGATCAAGCGCGACGAGCTCAAGCACAACTTCGCCAAGCTGACCGAAGGCTCCAGCGAGGGCGGCGACGTGCGTTTTGCCGACGCTGATGTGCCGGTCGATGGCGACGACGCCGCACCCGCCGCCGAACCGGGCCTGTCCAAAACCCCGGCGCTCGACCAGTACACCACCAACCTGACCCAACGCGCCCGCGACGGCCAACTCGACCCGGTGGTCGGCCGCGACCCGGAAGTGCGGCAGATCGTCGACATCCTGCTGCGCCGCCGCCAGAACAACCCGATCCTCACCGGCGAGGCCGGCGTCGGCAAGACCGCGGTGGTCGAAGGCCTGGCCCTGCGCATTGCTGCCGGCGACGTGCCCGAGGTGCTGCGCGGGGTCGAGCTGCAGACCCTCGACATGGGCCTGTTGCAGGCCGGCGCCAGCGTCAAGGGCGAGTTCGAGAACCGCCTCAAGGGCGTGATCGACGAGGTCAGGAAGAGCCCGCACCCGATCGTGCTGTTCATCGACGAGGCCCACACCATGATCGGCGCCGGCGGCCAGGCCGGCCAGAACGATGCCGCCAACCTGCTCAAACCAGCATTGGCCCGCGGCGAGTTGCGCACGATCGCCGCGACCACCTGGGCCGAGTACAAGAAGTATTTCGAGAAGGACGCCGCGCTGGCCCGGCGCTTCCAGGTGGTCAAGGTCGAGGAGCCGTCCGAGGTGCTGTGTGCGGCGATGCTGCGCGGCATGGTGCCGCTGATGGAGAAGCACTTCGGCATCCGCGTGATGGACGAGGCGATCACCGAGGCGGTTCGGTTGTCGCACCGCTATATCAGCGGCCGGCAGCTGCCCGACAAGGCGGTCAGCGTGCTCGACACCGCCTGCGCCAGGGTCGCCCTCGGCCAGAGCGCGACCCCGGCGATCATCGAGGACACCCGCAAGCACCTCGACCGGCTCGACGCCGAGCTTGGCGCGCTCAAGCGCGAAACCGCCGGCGGCCACGACCACGATGAGCGCCTCGCCGAACTGATCGCGCAACAGACCCAGGCGCGCCAGGTGCTGGCCGACAACGAGAAGCGGCTCAAGACCGAGACCGCGATCGCGCAGAAGATCCAGGCCCTGCGCGCCGAACTTGAAGCCACGGCGACCGACCCCGACGCCGGCGAACAAGCGCCCTCTCCCGCTGCAGCGGGAGAGGGCCGGGGTGAGGGCAAGCCCGAAGCCGACGACAGCGACACCACCGTCACCACCAAACCAAAGACCACCAAGTCCAAGGCCAACAAGAAGGCCGCCAAAACCCTCAGCCCCAAACTCGCCGAACTCGACCTCCTGCTCGCCGAACTGCGCGCACTGCAGGGCGAAACCCCGATGGTCCCACTGCAGGTCGACGGCGGCGTCGTCGCCGAGATCGTCAGCGCCTGGACCGGCGTGCCGCTGGGCCGCATGGTCAAGGACGAGATCCGCACCGTGCGCAACCTCGCGCCGTTGCTGGCCGAGCGCGTGATTGGCCAGGACCACGCGCTCGACGCGATCGCCCAGCGCGTGCGCACCGCGAGCGCCAAGCTGGAAGATCCGAACAAGCCGCGCGGCGTCTTCATGTTCGTCGGCCCCTCCGGCGTCGGCAAGACCGAAACCGCGCTGGCGCTGGCCGACATCCTCTACGGCGGCGAGCGCAAGCTCATCACCATCAACATGAGCGAATACCAGGAAGCGCATAGCGTGTCCGGTCTCAAGGGCTCGCCCCCTGGCTACGTCGGCTACGGCGAAGGCGGCGTGCTGACCGAGGCGGTGCGTCGCAACCCGTACTCGGTGGTGCTGCTGGACGAGGTCGAGAAGGCCCACCCGGACGTGCTGGAGATGTTCTTCCAGGTGTTCGACAAAGGCCAGATGGACGACGCCGAAGGCCGCGAGATCGACTTCCGCAATACCCTCATCATCCTCACCAGCAACATCGGCTCGTCGCAGATCATGTCGGCCTGCCTCAACAAGCCGGCCGAGGAAATCCCGGCGGCCGATGCGCTGGCCGAGGCCCTTCGGCCGGTGCTGATGAAGTCATTCAAGCCGGCCTTCCTCGGCCGCATGAAGGTGGTGCCGTACTACCCGATCAACGACGACGTGCTGGCCAACATCATCGCGCTCAAGCTCGGCCGCATCCGCGACCGCGTCGAGGCCAACCACAAGGCCGTGTTCGAGTGGGACGACAGCCTGCTGGAGGCGGTGCTTGCGCGTTGCACCGAGGTCGACTCCGGCGCCCGCAATGTCGACCACATCCTCAACGGCACCCTGCTGCCGGAGATCGCCGAATCGGTGCTGGCGAAGATGGCCGAAGGCGAGCGGGTCGGGAAGATCAAGGTCGGCGCGGGCAAGAAGGGCGACTTCGAGTACAAGGCCGGCTGACCGGGCAGCGCCCGGGAGGCGGTCACGGGTATCATCTGCACGAATGATCACCCACATGGACGTGTGGGCCGCTCGCGTGGCGGCCCCGCGATATCGCAAGGAGGCGAACGCCATGGATGTCCTCGCCACGGTACTCGGCACCCTCGCCGGCGGGCCGAAGCAATTCGACCGCCTGCTGCAGTTGCATGCCCCGCTCGGGCCCGATGTACTGGTGGCCGAGAGCCTTGATGGCGTCGAGACGCTGGCGCCGTCGATGGACGGTACCGCCGGCTTCCGGCTGCAGCTGACCGCGCTGTCGGTCGATGCCCACCTCGACCTCGCCGCGTTGCTCGGCCAGCCGGTGCTGCTGGAACTGCAGACCGCCACCGCGTTCGGCGCCTCGCGGCCGCTGCACGGCCACGTCACTGCGTTCGAGCGCGTCGGCAGCAATGGCGGGCTGGCTCGCTATCGGCTGCTGGTCGAACCGTGGCTGGCGCTGCTGCGCGACCGCGTCGACTGCCATGTGTTCCAAGACATGAGCGTGGTCGAGATCGTCGAGTCGGTGTTCGCCGATTACATGCCCGGCAATGGCAACGGCCAGGGCAAGCTGGTGCCGGCTTGGCGCTGCGACCTCAGGGATCCGGCCGCCTATCGCAAGCGCAGCCTGACCACCCAGTACGAGGAATCCGACCTGGCCTTCATCGAGCGCCTGCTCGCGGACGAAGGACTGTTCTACTGGTTCGAGCATGCGGGCGATACCAGCAGCACCAGCCTCGGCAGCCACACCCTGGTGCTGGCCGACCACAACGACGCCTTCGCCGACCTCGGCGCGGTGCGGTTCCACCGCAGCGACGCCACCGAACGCGAGGACAGCGTCCAGCACTTCGCCGCGACCCGGCGCTGGCAGACCGGCCGCCTGCAACGCGCCACCTGGGACTACCGTCGCCTCGACACTCGCGCCACCGACGTCGACGGCGACGCCCCGGCCAACGTGGTCGCCGTCGATGCCGACACCGCCGGCCCCTACGCCTGGCCCGACTGCGCCACCGGCAAGCGCTTCGCCCGCCAGCAACTGGAAGCGTTGCAGGTTGCCCGCGACAGCGTCGACGGCGCAGGTAGCTGGCGCCAGTTGCAGGTCGGCGGCCGCTTCGCCCTGACCCAGCACCCGGGCTATGGCGTCGATGCCAACGGCGAGCCGAGCAACCAGTTCCACTGCCTGCGCCTGCAGCACCGCGCCCGCAACAATCTCGGGGCCGAGATCCTCGCGGTCCTCGAGCAGCAATTAGGCCTCGTCCAACTGCCGGTCCCCGCGCTCCCGGCTGCGCTTGACTCCTTCTCCCGCCCAGCGGGAGAGGGCCGGGGTGAAGGCGCGCGCCACAACGGCGACGACAAGCTCATCCCGTCAGCCGACACGCCACCGATCGACTTCTACCAGAACACCTTCACCGCACTGCCGTCCGCCGTCCCCTACCGCGCCCGGACCACCGACGGCCACGGCCTGCGCCTGCGCCCAAAACCAACCGTCACCGGCACCCAGACCGCGATCGTCGTCACCGACGGCGCCCCGCTGCAGACCGACCGCGACCACCGCATCAAGGTGCAGTTCCCGTGGCAGCGCGGTGCCAACGGCAGTCACCGCCAGCCGAATCCGACCGGCGACGACAACGCCCCCGGCAACGATGGCGCCTGGACCTGGGTCCGGGTCGCGGCCGCCTGGGCCGGCGACAACTGGGGAAGCGTGCTGCTGCCACGCAAGGGCCAGGAGGTGGTGGTTGCGTTCCTGGAAGGCGACATCGACCGTCCGGTGGTCACCGGCAGCGTCTACAACGGCGCCGGCCAGATCGATGCCGCCCACAACCAGGTCCCCGGCGGCAACGCCGGCGCCACCGGCAACGCCCCGGCGTGGTTCGACGGTAATGCCCACAACGCCGTGTTCACCGGGTTCAAGAGCCAGGCCCTGTCGGACAGCCAGAGCGGCAGTGGTGGCTTCCAACAATTGCGCCTCGACGACACCCCCGGCCAAGGCCGCGCCCAAGCCAGCACCACCCAGCACGCCACCACGCTGACCCTCGGCCACCTCAAGGGCGGCAAGGACAACGTCCGCGACGGCGAGCGCGGCTTCGGCGTCGAGCTGTCGACCGCCGCCAGCGGCGCCATCCGCGCCGGCACCGGGCTGCTGTTGAGCAGCGAGCGCGGTCGCGCCCAGCTCGACGCCGACGGCGCCCGCGCGCAACTTGCCAGCGGCCACCAACTGCTCGCCAGCCTCGCCGACGTTGCCAAAGCCCAAGGCGCCGACCTGCCCAACGAAATCGCCCCGCTGCCCGCCGATGAAGATCGCAAGTCCCTCGCCGAGCACCTCGCGGCTACCGCCAGCGGAGGCGTGGCCGGGCAGGGTATAGGCGGAGGCGGCGACCACGCCCCCGGCTGGATCGCGCCCGCGTTGCTGGCCAGTAGCCCCGACGGCATCGCCAGCGTCACCCCCGCCGATCAGGTGTGGGTCTCCGGCACCACGACCATCCTTGATGCCGGCGCCGACCTGCAGTGGCTGAGCCAAGGCGAAACCGTGGTTGCCGTCGAACAGGGCATCAGCCTGTACAGCCACGGCAGCGAACCGCCCGCCGGCAAGCCCAACACCGAGACCGGCATCGCCCTGCACGCCGCGCAAGGAGGAGCAAGTGCACGGGCACACAGAGGCCTTATCGAAGTGGCGGCGCAAACGAGCGTGACGCTCGCCAGTACCCAATGCGATGTGGGTATCTCCGCAAACAAGCATCTGTTGGCTACTGCTGCCAGTGCCTATCTCAAACTTGAAGGCGACAACATCGAACTGGGCGCTCCCGGCACCATCGAGTTCAAGGCAGCAAAAAAGACGTGGGCTTCGCCACAGGCTGCACAGACCCACTCGGTCAAGTTGCCAACCAGTCGCCTCAATGACGAGCAGTTTCTGTTAAAGGACGAGTTGAGCGGCGAGCCCATGGCCATGGTGCCTTATCGCATCGAGCTCGAGGATGGCACCGAATTCACGGGTATCACTGGTCCCGATGGACGTACCGAGCGAACTCGCACCGGAGCCAGGAAACAGGGCATCAAAATCTATCTCGACGACGAATGAGGCTGGTCGCCCTGATCACGGAAACGAATCGGACGTACCTGTAGGCCGTGGTTACCGACCATGGCGATAGCAGCACAAGGAAGAACACACAATGGACGGACAGCAGTCAGTCAGCGCGGGGAATCCGCTTGCCGAAGGACAGACCGACA
>Ga0307414_10000688_pt1 | contig 17325 bp, 12 predicted proteins | sample DK1Ometagenome_FD_203804 | JGI IMG/M metagenome (GOLD analysis project Ga0307414, IMG submission 203804) | Maize rhizosphere microbial communities from greenhouse at UC Davis, California, United States - DK15-O-3 | ecosystem: Host-associated > Plants > Roots > Rhizosphere > Soil | place: USA... | reverse complement strand
CCATAAGCTGAATTGCTAAAAGAAAGGCTAAATAACAACCGGAGTTCCTGCCTGAACAGCTCCAGATCAGTTGCATCAAAAAAATCTTCAACCACCAATAATGGATTTTCAACTTCTACTTCTTCCAAATACCTGAAACCGGGATTTTCTAATCCCGCATACCGTCTTCTCATAATACACAATTTTAATTAATGATATAATAATTATAGTTTAAAACATTATATTAGCTAAATAATTAATGCAAGCTTACGTATAATTAATCAAAAGACAAATTAATTAAGACAATAAACAAAGCTATGAGAAAAAACATTTATTTAGAGACCGAGAAAGCCGGCGCAAGGCTGAGGGAAGTCAGATTAACAAAACAGATGACCCTGTCCCAGTTTTACACCCCTATTACCAAACATATAGGGAACTGTTCTTCCATTGAAAGCGGGAGAAGAAGAATTGGAAAAAGGCTTTCAAAAGAAATCCTGGAATACCATAGAATCAATCCAAGATACCTCAATACTGGTATGGGAGAAATGTTTCTGAGATCTGAGGATCCTGCAGAGCAACTGCCTCAGCTGGAAGAAGGTGTTCCATTTTTCAATGTAAACCTTACTGAAATGACCTTTGGGGAACTTCAGGTCTTTCAGGACCCTCCCGAATACTATGTAAATTACCGGCCTTTTAACGACTGTGATGCTTACCTTCCCATCTATGGAGACAGTATGTATCCTAAATTTACCAGTGGAGAGATTATCATTGTAAAAGAAATCCGGAACCGGGACATCATCCAATGGGGCGAGGCTTACCTGGTTGTCACCGATGAACAGACAAACAACATCACCACGGTGAAATTATTATTTGAACACCCCAGCCCGGAAAAGATCGTCCTGCGGTCCTTAAATCCCGAATTTAAAGGGGATACTGTTATTCAAAGAGGAGGCATTAAACGGATATTCCTAGTCAAGGGAAAAGTAACCCGCAATCACTTATAAACATCGGGATTCACTACAAATGGAATTCGTTCTCCTTTGAGGCCGGCAATGATATTCCTGGCGGCGAGAACAGACATTGCCATCCGGGTCTCTTCTGTAGCGGAGCCGATATGGGGAAGAACGGATACGTTAGGCATATTTAAAAGAGGATGATCTGGATGCATAGGCTCAGGGTTGGTCACATCCAGCCCTGCTCCCCAGATCTTCTTTTCGACCAATGCTCTTAACAAATCCTGCTCATTATGAATTGCCCCCCTTGCCGTATTGATAAAAATCGAACTGGGTTTCATCTTATTAAAAGCAGACCAATCAAACTTTCCTCTTGTCTCCGGGGTTAAGGCCGTATGTACCGTAAGGACATCACTTTGTTCCAGCAGTTCATCAAAGGAAACCCAACTGGCATTTAATTCCTTTTCGGCGATTTCATTTCTGTTCCTGTTGTGATAAATCACTTGCATTCCAAATGCTCCGATACAACATTTCGCCATTTCCAGTCCGATTTTCCCCAAGCCAAAAACACCCAATGTTTTACCCCTTAACTCTATTCCCAGGTTAGCTGTCGGATCAAAAAAGTCCCATTCCCCCTTTGCAATACTCTTATGCATATAGAAGGCTTTCCGGGAAGTGGCAAGCATCAGTAAAAAAGCAGTATCGGCAGTTGCCCCGCTCAACACACCAGGCGTATTACCTATCGGAATCTTGACTGCGGTAGCTGCTTCAACATCTACATTATCATAACCAACAGAATGTAAAGCGATTACCTTTAAATGCCTGGAGGCTAGAAGAAAATTTTTGTCTAGCCTGGTACTTACACTCAATAAAGCATCACAATCTCTGGTATGAGCAATCAACTCCTCCCTGCTAAGTGCTCTTTTCTCCTTCCACTCTTCCACTTCAATACCTGCATCGATCATCAATTTCCGTCCTTCTTCCGAAATCACCCTGGTTACAAATACTTTCATAAATCCTCTTTTATATAAAAATCAACAACTCTTCCAGACAAATGTTCTCAAAATAAAGAAGGCGGCTCCAAAAATTTGGAGCCGCCTTCTTTATTTACAAGCTAACTAATTAAAGACTAAGCTTTTTACGAATGTCAGATGGAAGACCTTTTTTATTTAACAAGAATGCTGTGGTTTTATACTTCACAAAATTCTTGGTTACGTACAGATATCCTTTATAATCGTTGGTTGCACCCCACGAGTTTTTAACGATGTAATATTCTTTACCATTCTGATCTTTTGCAATACCAGTGATCTGCATTCCATGATCATCTGTAGTCTGGTAATTGTCAAATGCCTCCTGACGTAATTCAGTAGTAATTTCCTTTTCAGGTTTAGGTCCGTTGAACATCGTTGATTTCTCTTCTTTCGACATACTTTCAAAGTCTTTTTCAGGAACAAAAGCAACACCATTTTTCCAGCTGAAACCTTTTTCACTTACATCGGTGGCCCAGGCAACTGTAAATCCTTTTTTCAAAGCATTGTCAATTACTTTAGTAATATCGTCCATCTGTACATTATATACCTGATCATAAGACCAGTTATCCGGAACCATTAATACCGTTTTTGTATAATAAGGAGCAGTATTGAATGAAGAAAGCTCCACATAGTCTGCCGGATTAATCCCTACTACTTCTTTAGCAAAAGTTTTTGGTGTATAGTTTTTACCTTCAAACGTAAAGTTTTCGGGAACTGCACCAAGGCATGAATCTATCGTAGCGATATATTTCTTTTTCCAATTTGGATCAAGCTTACCGTTAGGTGCTTTAACCGCTTCTTCAAGAATTGCTTTAGTCAGCTTGTTCATGTCATCAGACTTATTCGCCGCAGTTCCGTAATCTCTACCGTTATAAACTTCCTGAGGTAATGCACCATATAAAGCAAACATATTGATTACATCATGACATGCACCACCGTCTCCAAGCGTTAAGGCGCCATGCATACGTACATAGTTAATTCCTTTTTCGATGTAAGCATTACGGGCGGTGAAAATATCGGCAAGGTCGACTGGCTTTTTACCTGCACGGATCATTTCAGATTCTAAGAAAGAGTTCGTACTATAGCTCCAGCAGGTTCCCGATGATTTTTGATTTTTAACAGAAGTTGCCTCTGCATTGATCACCGGAGTAAAAACAAAGCTATTTTTACTATCTGTACTTTGGTTGTTTTTTAGTGAATTCACAAGATCATCTTGCGCAAATCCGCTCCCAGCACTGAATAGAAGGCCTGCAGCCAATAGTACTGGTTTAATAGAAATTTTAGTCATTTTATGTGTTTAAATTTAATCCGCCTCACAAATCAGGATCTGATTTATAATGACGGAGGCAAACTTAACAATATTCCTTTCAGTCAACAACAGCTTAAAAAGATTGTTACGGAAGGTGTTTGTGAAAAATTTCCATAATTTTATCCTTAAATCAGGAGACATGGACATCTCATTAAAAGGAAAACACGCGTTAATTTGCGGCAGTACACAAGGCATCGGTTTGGCGACAGCAAAAGTTTTAGCCAGTCTCGGTGCGAATTGCATTCTGATGGCCAGAAACGAGGAAACCCTAAAAATGGCGCTTCAGCAACTCAGCTGCGATCAGGACCAGCAGCATACTTATCAGGTTGTTGATTTCTCTGAAAAGCAACAAATAGAAACGGCGATCCATCAAATCACAGCACACAATAACATCGCTATACTCATTAACAATACCGGTGGGCCTAAATCCGGTCCGATTACCGCTGCTCTCCCAGATGATTTCGAATCTGCATTTCAGCAACACCTGATTGGCAATCATATTCTCGCTACAGCAGTTCTTCCGGGGATGAAAGCATTGGGATATGGGAGGATCATCAATATTATCTCGACTTCCGTCAAAACACCTTTACCAAATCTGGGCGTTTCCAATACCATCAGGGCTGCGGTTGCTTCATGGGCTAAGACTCTATCCAATGAGGTCGGCAAATTCAACATCACGGTAAACAATGTCCTGCCAGGACTAACGGAAACGGCGCGGTTAACCAGTTTAATTGAACAAACGGCAAAGATTCAGCAATTAGAGATTTCTGATTTGGAAAAAAACATGATCAATACCATTCCGATGGCCAGATTTGGGAAAGCAGAAGAAATTGCCAACGTCATTGCTTTCCTTGCTTCACCGGCAGCATCCTATGTGACCGGAACCAGTATCAGAGTAGACGGCGGACGTACACCTTCCATTTAGATTTTTCCTATATCATTTATCTTTCTTAACTTTGCAACTGCATTAAACGCTGTATGCAACAGTATCAATGAATATATGAAAAAATTCCAGACCCTACTTTACTATTGCTATAGTTACATAGCTGAGGCAGAACAATTTGCTGCCAATCACCTTACATTTTGTAAATCTCTAGGCCTTGTCGGGCGCATTATTGTAGCCAATGAAGGATTAAACGGAACCGTTTCCGGGACTAAAGAAGCATGTGAAGCCTATATGGCAGCCATTAAGGCCGATGAACGTTTTGCTAAAACTGATTTTAAAATTGATGAGGTAGAAGAGCCTTCTTTCATCAAAATGCACTGTCGCTATAAAGCGGAAATTGTGCATTCAGGTTTAAGAGACACCAGTATCATCAATCCAAATGAGCGCACAGGAAAACACCTGGAACCCGCAGATTTTCAAAAGATGATCGATGATGAAGATGTTATCATTCTTGATGTTCGTTCAAATTATGAGCATAATCTGGGTAAATTCAAAAACGCAGTAACGCTGGATATTGAAAATTTCAGGGATTTCCCGGATAAAATCAATGAACTCGCTCAGTATAAAGACAAAAAAGTACTTACGTATTGTACCGGTGGAATCAAATGCGAAAAAGCATCAGCTTTATTGCTGCACCACGGTTTCAATGATGTATATCAGCTTCATGGAGGAATTATCAAATATGGTAAAGAAGCCGGCGGAGAAGATTTTGAGGGTAAATGTTATGTCTTTGACAACCGCATTGCGGTTGATGTCAACTCGATAAATCCAAGTATCGTCTCCAAATGTTTTAATTGCGGAACAGTTACACCGAAAATGATCAATTGTGCCAATCCGGAATGTAACGAGCACATCACACAGTGTGATGCCTGTGGGGAAGAATTACAAGGCTGCTGCTCTGTAGCCTGTACGACCAACCCACGGAAACGCAGTTATGACGGAACCGGATATTATGTAAAAGTACCTCAACCTGTAAACGTTGCTTCTAAATAACTATCTTAGTCATTAATGAAGATCGACCACCTCAAATACTTTTTATTCCCTATCCTGCTTGCGTTTATTTCATTCTCCGCTATAGCAGAAAATATTAAAAGTATTGGGGTTCCCTATGTACAAAATTATCCCAAGTCGGTCTACCTTTCCGGAAATCAGAACTGGTCAATTACCAAGGATAAGCAGGGCATTATGTATTTCGGAAATGCACAGGGTCTGCTTACTTATGATGGCAAATACTGGCAGCAATACAAAATGCCCAACAGGCAGATTGTTCGTTCTGTCCTTGCAGACCCTTCAGGAATCATTTATACCGGTGGATTTGGAGAACTCGGTTATTGGTCCAACAAAAACAGAAAGTTAAGCTATACCTCTTTAACCAAACTTGTTCCCAGGAATAATGCGGTAAAAGATGAGATCTGGAAAATATGTGCTGACGGAAAGAGGGTAATTTTTCAATCTTTTAACAGCATTTACATCTACGAAAACAACAAGATAAAGGTAGTAAAAGCAGCACATCCTTTTTTGTTTCTTCACCAGGTAGGCAAGCGTTTCTTTGTAGAAGTGCTCAGCCAGGGACTTTTCGAACTCATTGGTGATCAGCTAATTCCACTAAAAGGAAGTACTCCTAAAAACTCCACCGATGTGTTATCTATCTTACCTTATAAAAACGGGAGCCTCTTAATCGGAACCAGTAAGGATGGTCTGTTTACCTACGATGGAAATAAATTTACCCCCTTAAATACTCCGGCCAATGCCTTTCTGAAGGTGTATCAGTTAAATAATGGGGTAAAGATTTTAGATAAATATTATGCTTACGGGACGATATTAAACGGACTGATCATCATTGATGAACAGGGAAATATTGTTCAACGCATCAATAAATCCAGTGGATTACAGAATAACACAGTCCTTAGTCTTTATGCAGATAATAACCAGAACCTCTGGGCAGGACTCGACAATGGCATAGACCGGGTAGAGCTCAATTCCCCGTTATACTTCTATTTTGATAAAACCGGACAATTCGGAACGGTATACTCCAGTCTGATTTACAACAACACCATTTACCTGGGCACCAATCAGGGCTTATTCTACAGCCCATGGACATCGGGGAAGGACCTCTTTAGTTCCTTTGACTTCAAATTGATTCCCGGCTCTCAGGGACAGGTTTGGGACCTTACTGTTATTGACGGACAGTTAATCTGTGGTCACAATAACGGCACTTTTAATGTGATGGGGAATAAACTGGAAAAGATATCCAATACCAACGGTGGCTGGACCATCAAAAAATTGGACGATGGACAGGATTGTCTCATCCAGGGGACCTATAATGGATTGTTGATTTATAAGAAAGACATTAAAGGCATTTGGCGATTTCACCATAAAATTGCTGGTTTCGATGAACCTTCCAGATATGTAGAGAGAGATGCAAAAGGAGATATATGGGTAAGTCACGCTTATAAAGGTCTTTACAAACTGACGCTAAGCCCTGATCTTTCCAGGGTCACTTCCTCCTGGCCATACAATGAAAAAAATGGTCTTCCTGATGATTACAACATCAATATCTTTAAAATTGCAAACAAACTTGTCTTCTCCTCTGATCAGGGATTTTTCATCTATGATGAAATCAGTAACCGCTTTAAAAATTACGAAGAGCTCAATAAGGGATTAAAAGGTTTTTCTACTTCCAACAAGATTATCAATGCCGGACTGAACAGATATTGGTTCATTAACCGTGGAAAAATGGGCCTGGTCCACTTTACCCAACCGGGTAAACTCAATATCGATTCCAATAGATTCAGCATTCTTGATGGAAGAATGGTTCAGTACTACGAAAATATTAGCAAAATCAGCAACGACATCTACCTGATCAGTGTAGATGATGGCTTTGTCATTTATAACGGAACTGATGGTTCTGCGGGTAGCAAAGAGGCCGCTTTGCCTTCGGTACTGATCCGCAGGATAGAAGACATTACCGATACCTATCATACTCTAAGTGAAATTGGAAGTAACGGATCTGAAATGGAAATCCCTTTTAGCAGGAACAACATCAGAATTTCTTATGCTCTGCCCTATTACAGACAGGCAAAAGTGAAATTCCAATATTATCTGGAAGGCTATTCCAAACAATGGTCTGACTGGAGTACCGCTTCACAGAAAGATTTTACCAACCTCAGCAGAGGGAGTTATGTATTTAAAGTAAGGGCCAAGATCAATGATGAACTGGTGAGTAAAGAAACCGGGTTTGAATTTAGCATCCTCCCTCCTTTTTATGCCACGAACTGGGCCATCGCTTTATACATCTTAGCAACCATTGCTCTGCTCATCTCCTCTAAACGTCTTTACGAGAAAAAGTTAAAGAAAGACCAGCAGGCCATTTCCAAAAAATTACAGGCAGAAAAAGAAGCCTATCTTAAAAAGGAAGCTGAAGCAACGGAAAGACAGATCATTAAACTACAGACCGAAAAGTTACAGGTGGAGCTGGCAGGTAAAAATAGAGAACTGGCAAATTCCGCAATGAGCCTTGTCTATAAAAACGAATTATTGCAAAAGCTGAGTCAGGAAATTCTGAAGTTAAAAGACGGCAATGGAAAACCATTGGCGGAAGATCAGCTGCGGAAAATTCAAAAGGTAATTGACGAAGGAATGAACGATGAGCGCGACTGGAATTTATTCGAGAGCAGCTTCAACGAAGCACATGAAAGTTTCTTCAAAAAGCTAAAGGCAAATCATCCGGACCTCGTACCAAATGACCTGAAACTATGTGCCTATCTGCACATGAATATGAGCAGTAAAGAAATGGCATCATTACTTAACATTTCCCTTCGAGGCGTAGAAATCAGACGCTATAGACTTCGCAAAAAGCTCGAAATCCCACATGACAAGAACCTTGTGGAGTTCTTAATGGAACTTTAGGACTACATCATTACCACACATCAACAGATTTCACCCCCACATTTCTGCATTTCAGCAAAACCTTGCATAGCCATATATAATTTTGCTTAATCAGGCATAGAACTGCATTTTTAGCCCAAAAACTAATTTGGACAAGGTGTTTAAAACACTACACATCAACCGCTGATGTATAAATGTATAGGCCTTTTTTTTGTAATAGCGGTTATAGTCCCAGAGATTTAACAAACAATTAAACAAAACTTAAACGAGCATGAAAAGAATCTTTACAAAATTTTCTGTTTTAACATTTCTCTGTTTTCTTTTTAATTACACAGCCTTCGCACAGAACATTACTGTGAAAGGAAGGGTTACTGACGGAGGTGATAAGACCACCATCCCGGCAGTAAGTGTACAGGTAAAAGGAACAACAACAGGAGCGCAAACAGATGTCAATGGAAACTATTCCATCAGCGCCCCGGCGAACGCGACACTGGTATTTACCTATATAGGTTATACGACACAAGAAGTACCGGTAAACAATAGAACTACCATAAATATAGTATTGGCTTCATCTGCTCAGCAACTAGATCAGGTAGTGGTGGTAGGTTATGGTACACAAAGAAAAATCGATGTGACGGGATCTGTAGCGACCGTAAAGGGAGAAGAAATTTCAAAACAAGCTTCTATTAATCCAGTAAGTGCACTACAAGGTAAAGTTGCCGGTGTTTCCATTTCAAATAACGGTGCTCCAGGAGCCTCTCCACTGATTACGATCCGTGGTACGGGAACAGTTTATGGAAATACAGGAGTTCTTTATGTCGTTGATGGAGTATGGCATGATGAAATCAGTTTTCTAAACCCTGCGGATATCGAAAGCATGAGCATCCTTAAAGATGCATCTAGTTTATCAATTTATGGTATCAGAGCTGCTAACGGTGTGGTTCTTGTAACGACAACCAGAGGAAAAAAAGGTGATGCGATCATCAACTATAACGGATCTGTAGGCGTTCAGAGCGTAACAAATGCAGTTAAAATGGCAAATGGTACAGAATATGCTACCGCCATTAATGAAATCAACGCTTCCAAAACTCCACCAGATGCACCTTTATTTAAAGATCCTGCAAGTTTTGGAAAAGGAACAGACTGGTATGGCCAGATATTAAGAAATGCAATGGTAAACAACCATCAGCTATCTATTAGTGGCGGCGGAGAAAAAACCAGTTATAATTTCTCTTTGGGTTATCTTAATCAGGATGGTATTGTGGAGAGAAATAACTACAAACGCTATACCGCCAGATTGGCAAACGACTTTCAGGTTCTAAAGCCTTTGAAAGTTGGCTATAATGTTTCAGGAACAGCAAGCAACTCCAATGATATCCCAAATAGCATTTTCTATCAAATGTACTCCGCAGGTCCGGTAGTACCTGTTCGCTATGCAGATGGTACTTACGGTGATCCTAACGACTTTGGTCTGGGTGGTGGTGCTAATTTTAACCCTCAGGCTACATTAGACTTCTTCAACCGCAAGTCCAAAAACTATAAAGTTACCGGAAATGTATATGCGGAGTTAAATATCTTAAAAAGCTTAACCTTTAAAACCAGTATTGGTGGCGATTTCGGACAGGCAGAAGTAAGAAACTATAATCAGGTCTATATCGCGACGGCTTCTCAGCGTAACGAGACCAGTGAACTTGGTGTAGACAGAACTGAAGACAGAAACTGGATTATAGAAAATACGTTAACTTATAAGAATGTTTTCGGCGACCATAACCTGACTGTATTGGGAGGTCAGACTGCCCAACGCAGAAAATCGTATATCATCAATGCCCTTGCCAGAAACGTACCTTATTCCAGTGAAGGAGATCTTTACCTGGCTTTAGGTGATTCTGACAACAGATCCATCAATGACTCAGGAGTATTAACAACCGCGGCTTCTTACTTTGGAAGGGTAAACTACTCTTTCAAAGACCGCTACCTTTTAAACGCATCTGTGCGTGCTGACGGTGCTTCGCAATTTTTTGGCGGAGGAGAACTTTGGGGTTATTTCCCTTCGATCGGAGCTGGCTGGGTCGTAACAAACGAACCTTTCATGAAAGACCAGAAAATATTCAGTAACCTGAAACTTCGTGGAAGCTGGGGTAAAGTAGGTAATGCCGGAGTTCCGGTAAACCCTTCTACCCTTGTAATTACTCAAAAAGGAGGTTATGTAGCTTATTTTAACGGTGTATCTTATACTGGTAAAAATATAGACACCATGGTTCCGACTTTCCTTAACTGGGAGCGCAGCTCTGGTACAGATATTGGATTAGAAGCTGGATTTTTAGATAACAGATTAAATATTGAAGCTGATTACTATACCAAAACGACTCAACAAGCCATTTTTGAAATCCCTGTTCTTTCCTCAATTGGACTTGGAAACAGTAAACAAATTGGAAATCAGGCAGATTTCAGAAATCGTGGTTTTGAATTTGTAGCCAACTGGAGAGATAAAACAGAAGGAGGATTAACCTACTCAATCAGTGCAAATTTTGGTTACAATCAGAATAAAGTAATGAAAGTGGTTACAGGAGAAAACCCTGTATACTCCGGAGGAGAAGGCTTAGCGAATGGCTCATTACCTACCCGTACTATGGTAGGCAGACCAGTTGGGGAATTCTTTGGTTATCAGGTTGCAGGAATCTTCCAAAACAAGGCAGAGATTGCTTCTTCAGCACAACCAGGTGCAAAACCAGGTGATTTCAGATACGTAGACACTAACGGTGATGGACAAGTCTCGGAAAAAGACCGTGTTCCTCTTGGTAATCCAAATCCTAAATTCAACTACGGCTTAAATACCAACTTTGCTTATAAAAACTTTGATCTTGCTGTGGATATCCAGGGAGTAGCCGGTGTAGATGTCTATAATGCCAATATCGGACTAAGGTATGGTAATGAGAATTTCACTCAGGATTTTTTCGAAAACAGATGGCATGGTGAAGGTACATCAAATACTTACCCATCCACAAATGTTGGAAGTACAGAAAATGCAAGACCTAATTCATTTTATGTAGAAAGCGGTGCTTACATCAGGTTAAGAAATGTTCAGTTAGGATACACTTTACCTGCAGGCCTGCTTAGCAAATGGAAAATGCAGAAAGTAAGGGTCTTCGCAAATGCACAAAATGCAATTAACTTATTTGGTTACAAAGGATTTAGCCCTGAGGTTGGTAAACCTACAGTTGGAAATTACTCACCACTAAGAGCGGGCGTAGATGCCAATGTCTACCCTTTATATGCAACTTATAATTTAGGTGTTAACGTTACTTTTTAATTGATCAGATAATGAGAATATATAAAAATATAAATCTGCGTAAGGTATGTGCTGTATTTATTACAGGCACAATTTTATTCAGTACTTCATGTAAGAAAAGCTTCTTAAATGTAGACCCTCAGGGCAAACAGCCCGCAGTAACCTTCTGGAAAACACAACAAGATGCAATAGATGGTGTTAGCTCTATTTATGGAAATTTGCGAAGCTGGTCCAATGTTGGCTTCAATTCGCTGGCTGTGGAAAGTCTCGGAGGAGATGATGCAGAAAAAGGAAGTTCCTCAAATGATGCGAGTTACCTGAATGCTTTTAATGATTTTACAGTAACCTCTACCGACGGACAAGTTTCAGGTTTCTGGGAAGGTCAATATCAAAATGTCAATCTATGCAACCAGGTATTAGATAATGTTCCGGCAATTAATATGGATCAAAATCTGAAAGCACGTTTACTGGCTGAAGCTAAATTTGTCAGGGCTTTTTCCTATTTCAGATTAGTCAGGGCATTTGGAGCGGTTCCATTAAGATTAAATGTACCAAAAACACCTGCTGAATTTAACCTTCCGCGCACACCGAAAGAACAAGTATGGGCCGCAATAGAAAAAGATCTTGATGATGCAGCAGCAGTACTTCCGGCTTCCTATGCTGCAAAGGACCTGGGGCGTGTCACTAAAGGAGCAGCATTATCTCTTCGTGCAAAAGTAGCCATGTATCAAAAGAAATGGTCTGAAGTACTTACGTTAACCAATACGGTAATGACTTTGGGTTATAGCTTATTTCCGAACTTTGATGATTTATTCAGAATCAACAACGAGAACAATTCGGAATCTATATTTGAACTTCAATGTGAGTACAATCCGGGAATCAAAGATGCCAGTAACAGTCAGTATGCTCAGATTCAAGGCATAAGGACCCAGGCAGGATACTGGGGATTCAACGTACCTACTCAAGAACTGGTTGATGCATTTGAAGCTGGAGATCCACGTAAAGAAGCGACCATTCTTTTTGTGGGCACTACCACTCCCCAAGGTGACCCGATCACCGCAAACCCAGGCGATCCGAGCAGATATAATCACAAAGCTTATGTTCCGTTTAATACACCATACGATAATGTAAACCCAAGAGGAGGACAACAGAATGTACGGATTTTACGCTATTCAGAAGTTTTATTAATGAACGCAGAAGCAGCTAACGAACTGGGCAATTCCACTCAGGCGATCTCTTCTCTTGAGCTGGTAAGAGCCAGAGCCAGACAAGGAAATGTGAATATTTTACCTAAAATAGTTTCTACAGATCAGGCCGTGTTGCGTAATGCCATTTACAAAGAAAGATTCGTAGAGCTTGCCATGGAATCCGACAGGTACTTTGATGTGATCCGCCAGGGAAGAGCTGCAACTGTTTTCGGACCTAGAGGTTGGAAAGCAAACAAAAATGAGGTTTGGCCAATACCAAATAACGAAATCGAATTAAGTGCAAATATGCTTACTCAGAATCAAGGTTATTAACATCATCTAAAGATTACAGAAAATGAAAACAAAAATATCATATATAGGTTCTGCGATCGCCATTGCGCTGACCGTTTCCTCCTGTACAAAAAAATTCGATCCCTCGAGTTATGCCCCTCCTGTAAATATTGGAGGCTTTACCAGCTCGAAACAAATTGCACCGGCTAATTTAATTGCACATTGGAGCTTTGACGATAATTTAACAGATAGCATCTCAAAGACGGTAGGCACCGCAACAAACACTTCCTTTACAACAGGAATGAAAGGAAGAGCACTTCAGGGTGCATTGAATGGATATGTCATTTCAGATACTCCACCAGCAGTGCAGAATCTGAAAAGTTTTACGACTATGCTTTGGTTCAAATCTGAACTAAACACGGGTGCCACAGGATTAATAGATATCGCCAATTCGAATTCAGGATGGGGAAATCTATGTATCTTTCTTGAAAATGGAGGTGCTGAAGATAAAGGGGTAATTCAATTCCGGGTGAATAACAAAGGAGTGCTTACTCAATCTGAAAACTACAGCATTTCCAGTCCATGGAAAAAATGGAATCACCTTGCATTAAGCTACAACGAAACGACTTCGGATTTTGTGATCTACCTTAATGGCAGCAGGATAAAAACTTTACATGTAGAGAACAACGGTCCACTGACTTTTCAAAATGCTTCTAAAATGGTTTTTGGAACTTTACAATTCCAAACTACGCCGAGTCTGACAACCACTGCGGGCAAGGAATCCTGGGCTAGTTATCTTACAGGACAATTAGACGAAGTAAGAATCTATAACAAAGCACTTAGTATCGATGAAATCGGTGCGATTTCCAAATTGGAAAGTAAAGGGAAATAAGGATGAGCTACTAAGTTAACTTCATTCGCTTAAAGCGCTGCGGCTGGTCTGCAGCGCTTTAAAAAATCATCCTAACCCCTATCCCCTGGCAGAACCATTGTTCCGATATCATGCCACTCACAAACTGCGATGAACATGTTTATAATCGTTTCATCACCATTAAAGACAAATATATTCTGATGAAAAAAAACTTACTTTCTGCTTGCTTACTCTTCACGGTTATTTGCTCGTTTAACCAGGTCAACGCACAAAAGAAAAATCCGGAAGGCATCAAGCCGGAACTAAAAATACAAAAGAATTTAACCGACGACCAGCTATTGGATCTCGTACAAAAACAAACTTTCCGTTATTTCTGGGACTTTGCACATCCGGTCAGCGGAATGGCGCGTGAGCGCAGCAATGTTGCCTTTGAATATGGAAATGAAGTAGTCACCACCGGAGGAACCGGTTTTGGCATCATGGCTACCATCGTCGCTTCAGAACGTAAATTTATTACCCGGGAACAAGCAGCCGCCAGAACAAAAAAGATCGTAGACTTCCTTTGGAAAGCCGATATGTTCCATGGCGCATTCCCACATTGGCTTAATGGCGAAACCGGAAAAACCATCCGTTTCAGTCCTAAAGACGATGGTGCTGATATCGTAGAAACTTCTTTTCTCTTTCAGGGATTACTAACAGCGCGTCAATACTATACCGCCGACAATGCCACGGAAAGAGACATCAGAAATAAAATATTATGGATGTGGGAAGGTATCGAATGGAATTGGTTTACCCAAAACCAGAATGTACTTTACTGGCATTGGAGCCCAAACAATGGCTGGAGCATGAACCATCAGATCAGGGGATACAACGAATGCCTGATGACCTATGTCCTCGCTGCATCTGCACCTAAATACACCATTGATAAAAAAGTATACGACGAAGGATGGGCAATGAGCAATACCTTCTTCAATGGCAAAAAATTCAATAACATTACGCTTCCCTTAGGTTTTGATGGAGGCGGCCCATTGTTTTTCTCTCATTATTCTTACCTGGGACTAGATCCGAGAGGATTAAAAGATAAATACGCAGACTATTGGGAACAAAATAAAAACCATACCCTTATCAACAGGGCATATTGCATCGAAAATCCTAAAAACTACAAAGGATACAGCGCAAAAAGCTGGGGCTTAACGGCCAGTGATAGTTGGCAGGGTTACGCAGCTCATTCTCCTGCGGAAGATCTGGGCGTCATCACACCTACCGCAGCTTTATCTGCATTTCCTTACACACCGGAATACTCCATGCAGGCATTAAGACATTTTTACGAAGACATGGGCGATCAGCTCTGGACAGAATATGGCTTTGCTGATGCTTTTAGTGAACAGCACAATTGGGTGGCCAAATCTCACCTCGCCATTGATCAGGGACCAATCATTGTCATGATTGAAAACTACCGGACCGGCTTATTATGGAAATTATTCATGAGCAGCCCGGACGTACAAAAGGGATTAACAAAACTAGGCTTTAGCACGCCTGCAATTAAGTAATTTATAGAATCGGGGGATTCAATTTATAAATGTTTAGCCATATCATATCAATTAAACTTTAAATCTAAAATTATGAAAAGAACCCTCACTGCTTTAACAGCGCTCTTACTAACAGTTGTACTCTTAAGTCCATCTAATAACTCTTTTGCAAAAAGCAATAAAAACAGCCCTTTAAAGCCAAAGATAAATTCAGAAAAAAAGGTTACGAAAATACAGGCACAAATTCCATTGATGGCTACGAACACTACAATCGACGGGGTTTATGTACAATTATGGAACACGACTTCCGGAGGTTATGTTTCTTATTATCTTCCGCCAAATACCAACAACCCAATCGCACTGGGGTATCTGCCGGCAAATAATGACATCTATAATGTCAGCTTATCTTCTACCGGAGGAGCGCATGACATGTGGATCTATTGGGAGCACAAAACCAAAGTCACCGGACTGGTTGCCAACGGAATGGCACTTGCATGTTCAAGCTGTGCGCAAATAAAAATCTTTAACTAAAATGGTACTGGCTAAACATTTAACTCATTGACAATGTCTAATAGAAAACACTTAACGATTTTCATGCTTTGCTTCCTGCAAAGCATCATGACATTTGCACAGCAAAAACAATTAACCTATTGTAATCCGGTTAACCTGGATTATGGTTATACCCCTATCCCTAATTTTGCCACTCAGGGAAAACACAGGGCCACGGCTGATCCGGTAATTGTCAACTATAAAGGCGATTACTATTTGTTTTCCACCAACCAATGGGGTTATTGGTGGAGCCCGGATCTGAATAACTGGACTTTTGTCTCCAAATCATTTTTAAGACCGGAACACAAAGTATACGACGATTTATGTGCCCCTTCTGTCTGGATACAGGGTGATACCATGCTTGTTTTCGGTTCTACTTATTCCCGCAATTTTCCCATCTGGATGAGTACCAACCCTAAGGGTAATGATTGGAAAGAGGTAGTTCATGAATTTGAAATTGGCGGATGGGATCCTGCACATTTTGTAGATGACGACGGAAAACTATACATGTACAATGGCAGCAGTAATGTCTATCCACTCTATGGCGTAGAACTCAATAGAAAAACATTCCAACCCATAGGAACAAGAAAAGAGATGTTACTCCTGAATCCAGACCGCTTTGGCTGGCAACGCTTCGGAGAAAACCTGGACAATACCTTCCTTGATCCTTTTATGGAAGGCGCCTGGATGACCAAACACAATGACAAATATTACCTTCAATACGGTGCACCTGCGACAGAATTTAGCGGCTATGCCGACGGAGTCGCAATTGGAAAAACACCACTCGGTCCCTTCGAACATCAGTCGCTCCCCTTCTCTTACAAACCCGGAGGCTTTGCCCGTGGTGCCGGACATGGGGCTACTTTCCAGGACAACTGGAAAAACTACTGGCATGTTTCAACGATGGTGCTGGGCATTAAAAACAATTTTGAAAGACGCATAGGCATCTGGCCTGCAGGCTTCGATAAAGACGATGTGATGTACATGGATGCCGCCTTTGGAGATTATCCCCATTACCTACCCAATAAAGCCACAGATCATCTAAAAAGCGGTTTCACCGGATGGATGTTACTCAACTACAATAAGCCTGTAAGTGTATCTTCCACTTTGGGGAATTATAATGCCAATAATGCGGTCGACGAAAACATCAGAACCTATTGGAGTGCCGCTTCTGATCAAAAAGGAGAATGGATTCAGTCTGACCTGGGTGCCCTCTCTACTGTAAATGCGGTACAAATTAATTATGCAGATCAGGATGCTGCCTTTTTAGGAAAACAACAAGGCACATACCATCAATATAAACTCTGGTATTCTGTGGACGGACAGAGCTGGAAGATTCTGACAGATAAAAGCAAGAATAAAAAAGATGTGCCACATGATTATGTGGAACTCGATAAACCCATCAAAGCCAGGTTCATCAAACTGGAAAACATCCACATGCCAACCGGAAAATTTGCAATCAGCGGACTGAGGGTTTTCGGGAACAGTAACCTTCCCAAACCG
>Ga0307414_10000686_pt1 | contig 17335 bp, 18 predicted proteins | sample DK1Ometagenome_FD_203804 | JGI IMG/M metagenome (GOLD analysis project Ga0307414, IMG submission 203804) | Maize rhizosphere microbial communities from greenhouse at UC Davis, California, United States - DK15-O-3 | ecosystem: Host-associated > Plants > Roots > Rhizosphere > Soil | place: USA... | reverse complement strand
AATTTGCTGTACAAGGAGAAGTTTTGTATTCGCCACTAGGAGGGAAGCAGGAAGAAACTTATAGTATTACTCAAATGGGAATTACTGTTACAGGTACTGCAAAGTCAGATATAAAACTTGGAATGTTGCAGATTCCTGTAAGCGCAAAATATTTTGCAACTGAAAATCTTGCATTTGGCTTAGGTCTTAATGTTGGTATTCTTACTAGTGCAGAATCTGAATATTCAGTAACGGTAAGCGAAGGAGATCAATCGGGAACAGAAAGTGGAACAGAAGATATTAAAGATCAAATGAACTCTCTTAATTTAGCGCCATTTGTAGGAGCTGAATATACATTAGAAAATGGTTTATTCTTTGATGCAAGATATAATTTGGGTGTTTCAAACCTTATCAAAAACCCTGAAGGAAACGAGACGTTGAAAAACAGCTTCTTACAAGTTGGAATAGGTTTCAAATTTGGAGGAAACTAAAATTCAAAAAATAAATTTATAAAGCAAGACAATTTTGTCTTGCTTTTTTTGTTTTTAGACCGTTCTCGGCATCCGATTTGCTGTAGTTGAAAATTGAGTTAATAACAAACTTTTAAATTATTAAAAAATGAAAAAACTACTATTATTAGGTGCTTTTGCATTCTTGGGAGGTGCAGCACATGCTCAGGAAGGTTTCAAGTTGGGAGGTCACATTGGTGCGCCGGTGGGTGATGCAAGCAAATTTTCATCATTTACTTTAGGAGTAGATGCATCTTATATGTGGAATATTACCAAAGGTTTGGATGTAGGTATTGCATCAGGATATTCACATTTCTTCGGAAAAGACGGATGGGATGATTTCGGATTTATTCCTTTAGCGGCTTCAGGAAAATACAGATTTTCGGGAGCGCCGGTTTTCGTCGGTCTTGATCTTGGGGGTGCAATTTCGACAAGTGAGGGTATAGACAGCGGTCTTTATGTATATCCTAAAGTTGGCTTTCAGATGTCTACAGCAGAAATCTATTTAGGTTACCAGAATATTGGAAGCGAAAGAGATTTTGACAGAGACAGAAGATTAGACTCTAATTTTGGAGCAATCAATCTGGGTGTAAACTTCTTTTTAAAATAAATATTTAAAAAAATATAAATTATTTGAAGCTCCAATTACATAATTGGGGCTTTTTATTTGATTTCATTGAATAAAACATATTTAATTCTCACTGATTTGAGTTTAATTCGAAAAAGTCAATGTTTAAGGGTGATATTAATCATGTTAACAAATTTTAATATTAAGATTCGTCATTATACATTTGCACCAAGAAAGTATTAAAATTATTAAAAAATGAAAAAATTATTAGTAGCAAGTGCTGTGGCACTTTTCGGTTTATCTAATGCTCAGATTGCTAAAGGGACTGTTTATTTGTCTGGACAAGCTAACTTTTCTCAAGTAAGCGACAACAATACTGACGAGAAAACAACTGAAGTTGCAATCGTTCCTACAGTTGGTTATTTTGTAAATACAAACCTTGCTGTTGGTTTAGGTGTTGGTTATAAGCATGATAAAGCTTCATTTGAAACTACAACGACTCCGCTTCCAAATATTACTTTAACTCAAGAAGGTAAAAATATCGACAATTCAATTATTGTTGAGCCTTTCGTTAGAAAATATTGGACTATAGGAGAGAAATTATACATCTTCGGTCAGTTATCTGTACCAATGGAATTTGGTAGCGGTAAAGTTGAGGGATCTTCTACAGTTGTTGATAATAACGTAACTCCTGCAACTACTACAACTACTTCATTAAGTGAAGATAAAGCTAAATTTAACTCTTTTGGAGTAACTGTTAAGCCAGGTTTAGATTATTTCTTAAACAAAAACTGGACTATCGAAGCTACAATCGGTGAATTCGGTTACAATACTAGAAAATATGACATTGATGGAGCTAAAAGTGTTGACAACTTCAACTTCGGTTTGAATTTATCTTCAGTTACAATCGGTGTTAAATATGTATTCGCTAAATAATTAGTAAACATATTAATTGATATAAATCCTGAGATTTTTCTCAGGATTTTTTTTGCTTCAAGCTTTATTATTAAACTAAAAAAAACTCCCAGAAAAATCTGAGAGTTTTTATATTTTGAAAATTCTATTCTGTTATTATTTTCCAAACATTCCGCCCATTCCAGGCATATTTGGCATTTTACTCATCATCTGCATCATTTGTTTTCCTTGTGGGCCTTGCATCATTTTCATCATTTTCCCCATTTGGTCAAATTGTTTCATCAGCTGGTTTACGTCTTCGATTTTTCTTCCGGCACCTTTGGCAATTCTGTTTTTTCTTTGTGTATTGATGATTGAAGGTCTTCTTCTTTCTTCCGGTGTCATCGAATAAATAATTGCTTCAATATGTTTAAAGGCGTCATCGCTTATTTCAACATCTTTTATTGCTTTTCCAACTCCCGGAATCATGCCCATCAAATCCTTCATGTTACCCATCTTTTTGATCTGATTGATCTGTTTTAAGAAATCATCAAAACCAAATTCGTTTTTAGCAATTTTTTTATGAAGCTTTTTAGCTTCCTCTTCATCAAACTGCTCTTGAGCTCTTTCTACTAAGGAAACAACGTCTCCCATTCCCAAGATTCTGTCGGCCATCCTTTCCGGATAGAAAAGGTCTAAAGCTTCCATCTTCTCACCTGTAGAAATAAATTTGATTGGCTTTTCTACAACCGAACGAATCGTCAAAGCGGCTCCACCACGAGTATCACCGTCTAGTTTAGTTAAAACAACTCCGTCAAAATTTAAAGTATCGTTGAAAGCTTTTGCAGTATTTACAGCATCCTGACCCGTCATTGCATCAACAACAAAAAGAGTCTCGTTAGGTTTAATGGTTGTATGAACAGTTTTAATTTCGTTCATCATCTGCTGATCAATTGCTAAACGGCCCGCGGTATCAACGATTACAACATCGTGTCCGTTTGCTTTTGCAAAATTAATTGCATTTTCAGCAATTGTAGAAGGGTTTGTAGAGCCTTCTACTGTGAAAACAGGAACTCCGATTTGTCCGCCAAGGACTTTAAGCTGGTCAATCGCTGCAGGACGATAGACGTCGCAGGCAACCAATAAAGGTTTTTTGGTTCTTTTAGTTTTTAAATAATTAGCCAGTTTTCCTGAAAAAGTAGTTTTACCCGAACCCTGAAGGCCGGCAATCAAAATTACAGACGGTTTTCCCGAAAGGTTGATTCCTTCCTGAGAACCTCCCATCAAATCTACCAACTCATCATGAACAATCTTCGTCATCAATTGTCCCGGAGAAAGCGATGTAAGCACGTTTTGTCCTAAAGCTTTATCCTGAACTCTTTTTGTAAGATCTTTCGCAACTTTATAGTTAACGTCGGCATCTACCAATGCTCTGCGGATTTCCTTTACGGTTTCTGCAACGTTGATTTCGGTGATTTTTCCACGTCCCGAAAGATTATGAAGTGCTTTGTCTAATTTATCCTGTAAACTGTTGAACATATTGATTATAAATTATAGTCTGCAAAAATAAGGAATTTTTAATAATTAAATTATGATAGAATAAAGAGATTTGTTTTGTTTGTAAATTATAATCTTATTTTTGCAAAATGAATTTTTTGGATAGTTTTATTGTTATATTTTTAATAGCTGTTTTGAATATTGTGGTGTATATAATATTTAAAAAAAGGCTGTATGGTAAAGAAAATGCAGGAATGAGATTTATTACCCTTAATATTTCCAAAGACATCCTTTGGCTCATTGTTTCATTATTGATTATTGATAAAACGAAAGAGAATTTTCTGCTGATTGTGATCTGCTTTATTATTTTTTCTTTCCTTATATATTTACCTGTAATAAGACTCATTAACAAATCGTGATTTTTTTGATGATAAAAATCAATTTTTAATATTGGTAAAGTTTAATAAAATCAATATATTTGCACACGATTAAAAAAGAGATATGAACAGAAAAGTTTCTTCATTATTTTTCGCATTTTTATTTGTGTTTATTAGCGGTTTTGCGGCTGCACAACATGAATATGAAGGAGAAAAATCAGCTGAAAAAGTAGAGCACGCAGAAGAGGATAAGCCCTTCAATGCTACCAAAATGATCATGGAACACATCGGTGATTCAAACGAATGGCATTTATGGACTACTAAAGATGAAAATGGAGAAGAGCATCATACTTCTATTCCGTTACCTATTATTATTAAAGATAATGCAGGTTGGCACACGTTCCTGTCTAAAGATATTGCTCACGGACACGAGCACGACGGATATACTTTAGAACACGGTCATGTAGTTTCTACAAAAGGAATTCAGAAAGCAACATTGTTTGCAATGATAGCAGGAAAGCAAAAAGCAAGTGATGTCTTTTTTGATATGTCAATCACAAAGAATACGGCTTCGATGTTTTTATCAGTAATTTTTATGCTTGTTATTTTCTTGGGAATGGCGAGAAACTATAAAAAATCTCAACTTCCAAAAGGAGCAGGGAAATTATTGGAACCTGTAATTGTGTTTATAAGAGACGAAGTGGCTATTCCAAACATCGGTTCTGTGAAATATAAAAGATATATGCCTTATTTATTGACTGCATTTTTCTTTATATGGTTCAACAACCTTTTCGGATTGGTTCCTTTCTTCCCTGGAGGATCGAATCTTACGGGTAATATTGCAATCACGGCAGTTTTAGCGATTATTACTTTATTAATTACATTATTTAGCGCCAATAAAGATTACTGGAAACACATCTTTATGCCGCCTGTACCAATTTTATTGTATCCGATCATGATTCCAATTGAAATCATCGGGATCTTTACAAAACCGTTTGCTTTAATGATGCGTCTTTTCGCAAACATTACTGCAGGACACATTATGATCTTAGCGATTATCTCTTTGATCTTTATCTTTAAATCACCATTCTTAGGATTTGCATCTGTACCATTGGCATTATTTGTTTCTGTATTGGAACTTTTAGTTGCGGCATTACAGGCTTATATCTTTACAGTATTATCAGCATTGTTTATCGGTATCGCAGTTGCAGAACACGATCACGATCATGCACACAACGATGATGACAGTGTAGGTCACGACACAATGGTAGCTTAATTAAAAAAAATAATTTTAACTAAATATTTATTTATTATGGACATCACAACTGGAACAGGATTAGTTTACGTAGGAATCGGTTTAGCAGTATTAGGAGTAGGTCTTGGTATTGGTAAAATCGGTGGTCACGCTATGGATGCTATCGCTAGACAACCAGAGCAAGCTGGTAAGATTCAGGGAGCAATGCTTATTGCTGCTGGTCTTATCGAAGGTGCTGGTCTTATTGCGATCATCTTTGGTGCTTTCATCAAGTAATCTATCCTCAGAAGAAAATTATTCTTAGCAGTGAAGCGGTTGGCTGCTGCTAAGAATTTTTAAAAAAAAGATATCCATAAATTATTACATTAAAAAAAGAATTACAGATATGGGAATTATAGAACCTGGAATTGGACTTTTGTTTTGGATGACGCTTACATTCGCTATCCTATTATTTATTCTTGCAAAATTTGCATGGAAACCAATTGTAAATGCAGTAAATGACAGAGAAGCTTCTATCGTTGATGCTTTGAATCAGGCTAAATTGGCTAAAAAAGAAATGGAAACTTTGAAATCTGACAACGAAAGAATCATCCGTGAAGCTAAAATTGAAAGAGATTCTATCCTTAAAGAAGCAAGAGAAATCAAAGACAGAATTGTAGGAGAGGCAAAAGATGTAGCAAAAGCTGAAGGAGATAAAATCATCGAAGCTGCTAAGCAAACAATCCAGTCTGAGAAAAATGCTGCAATGGCAGATATCAAAAATCAGATTGGTGCTTTATCTGTAAATATTGCAGAATCTATTTTACAGCAAAAATTAGAGAACAGCGAGGCTCAAAACGAGTTAGTTCAAAATTATTTAAACAAATCTAATCTTAACTAAGAATGCTTACATCTAAAGTAGCTAAAAGATATGCACAAGGTTTGCTGGATTTCACAAACGAATCCGGACAGACAGCTGCTGTATTTTCTGAAATGAAAGATGTTAAGAAACTGATGTCTGAATCCGAGGATTTAAACAAATTTTTCAAGACGCCTTACATTGATGCAAAAAAGAAAGAAGACGTTGCAAAAGAGATTTTTAAAGGTTTTTCACCGGTTTCTCAGAATTTGATTACTTTAGTGATCAGACAAGGTCGTGAAAACCATTTAAAACATATCGCTCAAGAATTCATCAATAAAGTTGAAGATATCAACGGCGTACAGAGAATTACTCTTACAACTGCGACACAGCTTTCAAAAGAAAATATTGATCAGATTCTTAAATCGACCAACTTAGTGAAAGCAGATTCTAATTTTGACTTAAATCTTAATGTAAATCCTGATATTTTAGGAGGATATATTTTAAGAGTTGGTGATCAGCAGATCGATGCATCCGTGAAATCTAAGCTGAATAATATTAAGAAAGATTTTCAATTAAATTAAGTAAAAAACAACCATACAATGGCAGAAATAAATCCGGCAGAAGTATCTGCGATCTTAAAACAACAATTGGCCAACTTCGATACTCAATCAAACGTTGAGGAAGTAGGTACAGTTTTAACCATCGGTGATGGTATTGCTCGTGTTTACGGTTTAGAAAACGTACAATACGGAGAGTTGGTAAAATTTTCTAGTGATGTAGAAGGTATTGTACTAAACCTTGAAGAAGACAACGTAGGTGTTGCTTTATTGGGTGAAAGTAAATTGGTAAGAGAAGGAGATACAGTAAGAAGAACAAACAGAATCTCTTCTATCAAAGTAGGAGAAGGTATGTTGGGTAGAGTAGTTGATACTCTTGGTAATCCTATCGATGGTAAAGGACCAATTGGAGGTGAACTTTACGAAATGCCATTGGAAAGAAAAGCTCCCGGAGTTATCTTCAGACAGCCAGTAACTGAGCCTTTACAAACTGGTATCGTTGCAATTGATTCAATGATTCCTGTAGGAAGAGGGCAAAGAGAGCTTATCATTGGTGACAGACAAACAGGTAAAACTACTGTTGCTATTGATACGATCATCAACCAAAGAGAATTTTTTGATGCAGGAAATCCTGTATATTGTATATATGTTGCAATCGGGCAGAAAGCTTCTACAGTAGCTCAAATTGTTAAAACTTTATCAGATAAAGGTGCTTTAGCTTATACAGTAATTGTTGCTGCTAACGCTTCAGATCCGGTTCCTATGCAGGTTTATTCTGCAATGGCAGGAGCTTCTATCGGTGAGTTCTTCAGAGATACTGGTAGACCGGCTTTGATCATTTATGATGATTTATCTAAACAAGCGGTTGCTTACCGTGAGCTTTCTCTACTTTTGAGAAGACCACCGGGCCGTGAAGCTTATCCTGGAGACGTTTTCTATCTTCACTCAAGATTATTGGAAAGAGCTGCAAAAGTAATCGCTGATGATACTATTGCAAGTCAGATGAATGACTTACCTGAGTCTTTAAGACCAATCGTAAAAGGTGGTGGTTCATTAACAGCACTTCCGATTATCGAAACTCAGGCTGGTGACGTTTCTGCATATATCCCAACCAACGTAATCTCTATTACTGATGGACAGATCTTCTTGGAGTCTGACTTGTTCAACTCAGGGGTTCGTCCTGCAATCAACGTAGGTATTTCTGTATCGAGAGTTGGAGGTAATGCTCAGATCAAATCAATGAAAAAAGTTTCTGGTACATTAAAACTTGACCAGGCTCAATATAAAGAATTGGAAGCGTTTGCTAAATTCGGTTCAGACCTTGATGCTTCTACTTTAGCGGTTATCTCTAAAGGTGAAAGAAACGTTGAGCTTTTGAAACAGCCGGTAAACTCTCCACTTCCTGTTGATAGCCAAGTTGCTATGATCTACGCAGGTACAGAGAATTTATTGAGAAACGTTCCGATCAACAAAGTAAAAGAATTCCAGATTGAATATATCTCTTTCCTAAGATCCAAGCATCCTGAAACAATGGCTGCAATCAAGGCCGGGAAAATCGATAACGATATCACGGGCGTTCTTAAGCAGGCTGCTAATGATTTAGCTTCTAAATATAACTAAAAAATCAAATGTTTAAGGTTTAGAATTAATATTTTAAACCTTAAGCTTTAGACCATAAACTTTGAACCCAAATTAATGGCAAACTTAAAAGAAATACGAGGAAGAATCAGTTCTATTACATCTACGATGCAGATCACACGTGCTATGAAAATGGTTTCCGCTGCGAAACTTAAAAAAGCGCAGGATGCAATCGTAATGTTAAGACCGTATTCTGAGAAATTACAGGAGATCATCCAGAATGTAAATTCTAGTTCAGATCCTGATCAGGTTTCTGTTTATGCTCAAAAAAGAGAGGTTAAAAAAGTGCTTTTCATCGCTGTTACATCAAACAGGGGATTGGCGGGTGCATTTAACTCCAATATTGTGAAAGAGCTGAATGTTCAGTTTCAGAACAATTCTCAGTATGAAATTGAAGTTCTTACCATCGGTAAAAAAGCTTATGATGCGGTAAGAAGAAGCCGTACAGTGTTTTCAAATGAAAGCAGTGTTTTTGATAAACTGAGCTTTGATGTAGTTTCAAATGTTACTGAAACGGTAATGAGCAACTTCAGAGAAGGTAAATTTGACGAAGTTTATGTTATTTACAATAAGTTTATCAATGCTGCGACACAAGAAGTAATCACAGAAAAAGTTCTTCCAATTTCTATGGTAGAAACAGATGCTGCAGAAACTCAAGTGGAAACAGATTATATTTTCGAACCGAACAGAAACGAAATTTTAGATAATTTAATTCCTAAATCAATTAAAACTCAAATTTTCAAGGCAGTTTTAGATTCAGTAGCTTCAGAGCACGGTGCCAGAATGACGGCGATGCACAAAGCCACAGATAATGCACAGGAATTGAAAAATGATTTAGTGATTTTCTATAACAAAGCAAGACAGGCTGCTATTACAAACGAGATTTTAGAGATCGTTTCAGGAGCTGAAGCTTTGAAGAATTCGTAATAATATATTCAAAAATTATTAAAGCATCGATATACTCGGTGCTTTTTTTGTTATTTATATTTTATATATCTTTGCATAATAAATTATAATTTTCTAAATGGACTCCGACATTGTCAGGCTTTTGCTAGCCCTGTTTTTAGTATTATTAAATGGCTTTTTTGTAGCCGCAGAATTTTCAATTGTTAAAGTTCGTTATTCTCAAATTCAGCTTAAAGCTGCCGAAGGTGATTCTATGGCAAAACAGGCTGAGCATATCATCAAACATCTTGATGAGTATCTTTCTGCAACACAATTAGGAATTACTTTGGCATCACTTGCTTTAGGTTGGGTCGGTGAAAGCGCAATGCATCATGTCATTGATAACTTATTTCACTCCTTAAATATAAATTTTAGTGAAGCGACGGTGACTACTATTTCCCTGGTTCTTAGTTTTTTGATTATTACGGTAATGCATATTGTATTTGGTGAGCTTATCCCAAAATCAATAGCAATCAGGAAAGCAGAAGCAACCACGATGGCAACGGCCGTTCCTTTAAGGGTTTTTTACACTATTTTTAAACCATTTATCTGGTTGATGAATCTGATGTCGAACGGTGTTTTAAGATTAATGAAAATTCATCCCGCATCGGAGCAGGAAATACATTCTACCGAGGAGCTTCAGCTATTGGTAAAACAGAGTGCCGACAGCGGTGAAATTGAAGAGGAAAACTATGAAATTATTAAAAATGCTTTTGATTTTACAGATCATTCTGCCAAGCAGATCATGGTTCCGAGACAGAATATTACTTCTATAGATTTTGCTGACGAACTGAGCGAAATTATCAATAAAATTATGGAAAGTGGATATTCCAGAATCCCTGTTTATGAAAACTCGATTGATAACATCATTGGTGTATTTTATACAAAAGAAATCATTAGAGAATTTGTTAAAAGAAAAGGAGAGCTTAGCCATGATGATTTAAGAGAGCTGATGCGTGAGTCTTTCTTTGTGGTCGGAAGTAAGAAAATTTCAGATTTGCTAAAGATTTTCCAACAGAAAAAACAACATTTGGCCATTGTAATTGACGAATTTGGCGGTACGGAAGGAATAATTACTTTAGAAGATATTTTAGAAGAATTGGTAGGCGAAATTCAGGATGAAGAAGATGATGAAGAAAAGCTTGTCGACAAAATCGGAGATAATATTTATTGGGTAAAAGCGACTCAGCCTTTGGATGAAATCAACGAATCTTTGCCTAAAAAACTTCCTCTTTCGGAAGAAAGCGAATACAATACTCTTGCAGGTTTTATTCTTCATGCGCTTACAGATATTCCTGAAGAAAATCAGGAGTTTGACCTTGAAAATTATCATTTTAAGATTTTGAAAATGAATAATAAGAGCGTAGAAATGGTAGAGCTGGAATATAAAGGCCCCAAAGTTATAGATGATATTTTAGATAAATTAGGAGACATTTAAATATTTAAAAATGTTTTACAGCAGCATAAAAGATTATGAAGATCCGAAACGGAAATATCAGGAAGAAGTTCTTGTTTTGGATGATACCGATGAAGTTTATAAATTAATCCTGCACAACGATGATATTCATACTTTTGATTATGTAATCGAAGCATTGGTGGAAATCTGCAAGCATAATCTTGAGCAAGCCGAGCAATGCACAATGTTGGTTCATTATAAAGGCAAATGTACGGTAAAAACAGGCTCAATGGACCTTCTGAAGCCAATGCATGAAAAATTAATTTCAAGAAGCTTAACAAGCGAAATCGTATAATATAAACTCTGGCCAAGCGCTGGAGTTTTTTTGTTTAATTGAATTTCTTTCCTCTTTATATTCCTAATTTCACGTTTCCGGCTTTTAAATAAAATAGTATATTTGTAACAACGATATAGAAACAAAAGAATGCTTGTAATAGGAATTGCGGGAGGCACGGGATCCGGCAAAACTACGGTTGTTGATAAGATCATTCAGCAGCTTGATATTGAAGGGATGAACATCCTTTCTCAGGACAATTATTATAATGATAATCACAATCTGACGCTTGGAGAAAGGGAAGCTTTAAATTATGACCACCCAAAATCAATTGATTTTGAATTAATGCTGAAACACGTAAAGGCCTTAAAAAATAACGAGTCAATTGAGCAACCGATTTACAGTTTTGTGACCCATTCCAGAACGGGAGACCACGTTACGGTAGAGCCAAAAAATGTACTAGTTGTAGAAGGTATTTTGGTGCTTACGAATAAAGAATTATTAAAGGAATTTGATCTGAAAGTCTTTGTGCATGCAGATTCTGATGAAAGATTAATAAGAAGAATCAGAAGAGATACCCAAGAAAGAGGAAGAGATCTGAACGAGGTTTTGCATCGTTATCAAACGACATTAAAGCCAATGCATCAGGAATTTATAGAGCCTTCCAAAAATGAAGCAGATCTTATTATTCCGAATATGAGACAAAATTCGGTAGCGATAGATTTTTTAACTACAGTTATCAAAAACTCATTGAGAAAACATTAAAGACATGAAAGACATTAAAGAAAATAAACTTATCAAGGATATACAACCAAAATCTGAGACCTTAAAAGTTCTTCAAAAATATATTTTGAATAAATACTTTATTGCGGTCTTTATGTTTTTAATTTGGATGGTTTTCTTTGATAAAACTTCTTTTTTAGTGATTAATGAGCTCAATGGAGAAATCAACAAATACGAAGAACAACTGCAATATTATAAATCAGAATACGAAAAGAATGACAAGTTCTACAAAAAGCTGATGAATAATAAATCTGAAAAAGAAAAATACGCCAGAGAAAATTATTTTATGAAAAAACCTAATGAAGAGATTTTCATTTTGGTTGTAGACAGCACAAATATTGCCAAAAAATAATTTTAAAGTGAATTGTCAAACAAAACGAATTGACGATTCACAATCTAATTACACTTATTACTCATGCAAAACACCAATACATTTTCATCTTGGGAAAGTTTAGTTAAAAAACAGCTTAAAACCGAAGATATTTACACCATTCTGAAAAAAGAAAATTTGGAAGGAATCGAAGTAAAACCTTTTTATGACACGGTTCAGAAGCCTTTGGTAAACCTTCCGAAAGTTGAAGAAAATACCCATTTGGTTGCAACATATCATGAAAGTCTGGAAGAGGATGTTTTTGCATTTATTTTAGATCACAACGTAGAAAACCTAGAGCAGAAAACTATTTTTATAAACAATAAAGATCTTGCAGAGCACATAAGTCCGAAAGATGAAGACCAATATTTTTCTTTGATTGACGTTTTTGATGAAAAGACAGGCATCATCAATGACCAGTTGGTGAAAGAATTGCTGGCAAAACAATTTAGAAGAAATATTTGTGTTGATGTTTCGCTTCATCAGAACGCTGGAGCTGCAATTGATCAACAATTAGCTATTGCTTTGGCAAAAACTAAAGAATTGGCTGAAGTTTATGGTTCAGAAATTTTAAATAAATTAATTTTCAGGTTGGCGATCGGAGGAAATTATTTCTTTGAAATGGCAAAATTAAGAGCTTTTAAATTAGTTTTTAATCAGCTTTCAAAAGAATATGATTTGGATGAAATTCCTTATATTTTTGCGGAAACTTCATTGAGAAATAAAACCATTTTTGATAAAGAAAATAATCTTATTCGCTCAACTTTAGAGTTGGCTTCTGCAATGATTGGCGGTGCCGATGCCGTTTTCAGCAACAATTATATGATTGATAAAAGCACGGAAAATTCAGAAGAAATATCTTTCAAGCAACAAATTGTTTTGGCTTATGAAAGCATCATTAATGTTTTTGAAGATGCATCAAATGGTAGTTATTATGTTGAAAATGTTACGCAGCAAATTGCAGAAAAATCATGGGCTTTGTTTGTTGAAATCGAAGAAATCGGCGGATATTTGGAGCTTTTAAAGCAAGGAATTATTCAAAAAAAGATTTACGATCATGCGGTTGAAGAGCAGAAATGGGTTGAGGAAGGTAAAATAAAGGTGATCGGCGTCAATTTATATCCAAAGCTCGAAGCTAAAAGGTCTGCTGCAGATCTTTATAACGAAAAAGAAATAAAACCTGTTCGTTGGGCTGAAATGTTTGAGTAAGGAATCACTGATTTAAAAAAAAATATTCGTGCATTCGTGGCATTCAAATAAAGAAATCCAAAACTACATCAATGCAAATCTAAACACAGATTTGCATTCTTTGTTATTAAAAAAGTCTCCGTTTGCGGAAGTCTCAATGCAGGAAATCGTGCAGCAGATCAAAGGAAAACAGGTCGCTCAAAAAAAGTTTCCGTTTTTATTGAAGGAAGGAATTGTTTTTCCGCCGCATCTCAACTTGGAGCAATCTTCATCAGAAAAAACAGCACTTTATAAATCACAGATTTTAAAAGGAGAAAAATTCATCGATTTGACAAGCGGTTTTGGAATTGATGCATATTATCTTTCTGAAAATTTTAGTGAAATTACTTTGGTAGAACAAAATCCTGAATTATTACGGATTGTTGAGCATAATTGGAATATTCTAGGAAAAGAAGCAAAATTCATTAATAAAAGATTAGAAGATTTTTTAACCGAAAGCCATGAAAATTTTGATGTAATTTATCTTGATCCGGCGCGAAGAGACAGCAATAAAAATAAAGTTTTTTTATTAGAAAATCTTTCACCAAATATTCTTGAAATTCAGGAAAAAATGCTTTTTGTTTCGAAAGAAGTAGTTGTAAAATTATCACCTTTAATTGATTTGAAGTATCTTGTTTCTGTTCTTCAGAATGTTTCAAGAATTGAAATAATTGCAGTAAAAAATGACGTGAAAGAAGTTGTTGTATTTTTATCCAATGATGATTATGAAAAGATTATTTGCAATTGTGTCAATTTAGAAAGTGAAGAAACCGGCTTCCAATTTCAGTTTGGTGAAGAAGAAAATGCTCATGCTGAATATTCTGAACCTGAAAAATTTATTTATATTCCCAATAACTCTGTTTTAAAAGCTGGTGTTTTCAATTTGATCTCAAAAAGATTTAATCTTAAAAAGCTGCATCCAAACACTCATATTTACACTTCAAATCATCAAGCTGAGGATTTTCCGGGAAGAGTTTTTGAAATGGAAAGCATTGACAGTAAGCAGATTAAAAAGAAAGAACAGTTTAATATTATTTCGAAAAACTATCCGCTGAAACCCGAAGAAATTAAAAAGAAATACAGCCTGAAAGACGGCGGAGAAAATTACCTTATTTTTACACAATCCAAAAAAGGTAAAATAATTTTAAAATCAGTATAAAAATGTTGCCGAAAAATACAATATTTCTTACTTTTGGGCAATCAAAATTTAGACATGAAATCGCGTTGCTTGTTCAAACCAACACTATTGAATATTGCGCGATTACATTTGCCTTTAAAAATTAAATAAATTCATATGAAAAAATTAATTATATGTTTAGCTCTTGCAACGGTAGCAGTAAGCTGTAAAAAGATTCAAGCTGGTGGAAATAAAGCTACTTTGAAACTTGAAGAAGGAGTAGAAAGATATTCTGATGCCGAGCGTACAAGCGGACATGAAGAAGATCTTGCTGTTGAGCATGGAGGAGGAGCAGTTCACGGTGCGCACGAAGCGACGAAAACTGACAGTGCAACTGCAAAACACACTGATTCTGCAAAAGCAGGACACTAATTTTTTAGTTACAATATACTAAAATCCTGCTATTGGCGGGATTTTTTAGTTAAATGCAAATCAAACTTTAATGTAAATTATAGCGTTTTGTTTGTGCTGGCGAAACAATTTCTTTATTTTTAACAAAATTAAAATACAATGCAAGAGACATTAAATTACATTAACGAAAACAAACAGCGTTTCGTTAATGAATTATTTGAATTACTGAGAATCGCTTCAATTTCTGCAGATCCTGCTTATAAAAATGAAGTTTTGGCATGTGCCGATAAAGTTGCCGAACATCTTAAAAATACCGGTGCAGACAATGTAGAAGTTTGCCAGACAAAAGGTTATCCGATTGTTTTCGGAGAAAAAATTATAGATAAAAGCTTGCCGACAATTTTGGTATATGGACATTATGATGTGCAACCGCCGGATCCGTTGGAACTTTGGAAAAAACCTCCTTTTGAGCCATACATAGAAAAAACGGAACTTCATCCCGACGGAGCAATTTTTGCGAGAGGTGCAGCAGACGATAAGGGGCAGTTTTTTATGCAAATTAAAGCTTTTGAAGCAATGATGAAGACCAATTCGCTTCCCTGTAATATTAAATTTATTTTTGAAGGTGAAGAAGAAGTTGGCTCGGTAAGTTTGGGTGATTTTGTAAATGAAAATAAGGAAAAACTATCTTGCGACTGTATTTTAATCTCCGATACACATATTTACAGCAACGAACAACCGACCGTAACGACAGGTCTGAGAGGTTTGAGCTATGTAGAAGTGGAAGTTGAAGGACCAAACAGAGATTTGCATTCAGGTCTTTACGGCGGTGCAGTTCCAAATCCTATTCATGTGCTTTCCAGAATGATCGCAAAATTGATTGACGAAGACGGACAAATTACCATTGACGGTTTTTATGATAATGTAGAAGATGTTTCAGATGAAGAAAGAGCTGATATGAATAAGCTGAAGGACAATCCTGAAGAATTTAAAAAATCAATTGGATTAAATGATGTAGAAGGCGAAACAGGATATACAACTTTAGAAAGAACATCTATCCGTCCGACCTTAGATTGCAACGGAATTTGGGGCGGCTATACAGGCGAAGGAGCAAAAACAGTAATTCCTTCGAAAGCTTTTGCTAAAATCTCAATGCGTTTGGTTCCTTATCAGACACCGGAAGAGATTACAGAGAAATTCACGAAATATTTTGAAAAAATAGCCCCGGCAAATGTAAGAGTAAAAGTAACTCCGCATCACGGCGGAATGCCTTATGTGTTGCCGACAGATACCAAAGAATTTTCGGCAGCCAAAAGCGCAATGGAAACAGCTTTCGGAAAAGAAGTTTTGCCTTACAGAGGTGGAGGAAGTATTCCGATAACATCTATGTTTGAGCAAGTTTTGGGTGCAAAATCTGTATTGATGGGCTTTGGACTCGATTCTGATGCGATACATTCGCCGAATGAGCATTATGGCTTGTTTAATTTCTATAAAGGAATTGAAAGTATCCCACTGTTTTTTGAGAATTACTCGAAATAAAATATTGATCCTTAAGATTTTTTCTTAAGGATTTTTTTGTAAATCATAAATTTATATTTTTATTAATTTATCAAACAAAAATAATTATTAGCAGAATATGCATTACAATATAATTTTATAATGTTTTTAATTATTTCGTTATTTTTCAATTTTTCATTATTAAATTTAATTACACTTGCTTAAATAGTTTATTTTTTTTATTATTGTATGAATTAAAAATTAAATTATTATGAAAAAAACCTACTTATTTGTATTTGGAGTATTATTCGCTATGAATTTGAATGCTCAAACTGTTATTTATTCCCAAGCAAACACGAATGTTCAAAGTATTGTGTCTGATGCGTTGGCTAATGGTAACTTTATTGCAGGTGCTGATGACTTTAAACTAACCAGTCAAAGCACTATCACCAAAATAAGAGTTGAAGGTAAACAGGGAAATAATGCTAATACTTTTGACACTAACATTGCTACGGGAGCCTTAGTGTATATATATGCTGATAATGGAGGAAAACCTGCGGGTATTCCGAATAATACAGCTACTGCTGCTCCTATAGCAATGGTCGATGTGGCGAAAGGAGCACCAGGCTATAGTTTGGTGAGATCTAATTCGCTGTACACATTTGAAATTGATTTGACGCTAGCGTTGCCTTCTACTTCTGTGGTTTTACAGCCTAATACTACCTATTGGTTGGTGTTTATTGCTAAAACGAATTTAACATCAATTACTGATGCTGCAAGATTTACTTGGTGGAATGGTCAAATTGTTGATAATCATGCTCAAATTATTGATCCTTCTAATCTTATTGGAGCAGGACTGACTCAATGGACTACTATCTCTACGGCGACAGGTGATGCTAACACAGGTGGCTTTACATTTTCTATAGATGGTATTACATCTGCATTGGGCACCTATGAGGTATATAATTCTACAAAACCAGTTGTTTCTCCAAATCCTACTTCTGACTATTTAATTATAAAATCAAAAACAAAATCAAATGTAGATAAAGTTTCAGTTTTTGATGTTTCCGGAAGAAAACTAAACGTAAGTTTTGATGGAGAGAAAATAGATGTTAGAAATCTTCAAACAGGAAACTATAT
>Ga0307414_10000685_pt1 | contig 17340 bp, 12 predicted proteins | sample DK1Ometagenome_FD_203804 | JGI IMG/M metagenome (GOLD analysis project Ga0307414, IMG submission 203804) | Maize rhizosphere microbial communities from greenhouse at UC Davis, California, United States - DK15-O-3 | ecosystem: Host-associated > Plants > Roots > Rhizosphere > Soil | place: USA... | reverse complement strand
AGTACAAACAGAATTTAATGTTATCCTTAAAGCAGCTGGTGCTTCTAAATTAGCAGTTGTTAAATTAGTTAAAGAATTAACTGGTTTAGGATTAAAAGAAGCTAAAGAATTAGTAGATAATGCACCTAGCCCAATTAAAGAGGGTGTTTCTAAAGATGAAGCTGAAGGCTTAAAAGCATCTTTAGAAGAAGCTGGAGCAGAGGTTGAGCTTAAATAAGCTTAGCAGCTAAACAATACCAAGGTTTAGGTCTGAAGTTAGCGCTTCCAGACCTAAACCATTTTGCGTATATAATCATAAGATACGCCAATTATTATTTTTTTAATCAAAATTCCGTCCATTGATGTTATCAACACAAGCTGAAAGATTAAATTTCTCGTCTATTGTTAATAGAACAGAATACCCGGATTTCTTGGATATTCAAATAAAATCCTTCCAGGATTTTTTCCAATTAGAAACTAAATCTGAAGAAAGAGGTGATGAAGGTTTATATAATACCTTCATGGAAAACTTTCCTATCACTGATTCACGTAATCAATTTGTTTTAGAATTTCTAGATTACTTTGTAGACCCACCAAGATATTCCATAGAGGAGTGTATAGAAAGAGGTCTTACTTATAGCGTTCCGTTAAAGGCAAGGTTAAAGTTATATTGTACAGACCCTGAACATGAGGATTTCGAGACCATTGTTCAAGATGTGTACTTAGGAACGATACCTTACATGACGCCAAGTGGTACTTTTGTTATCAATGGTGCAGAACGCGTTGTTGTATCTCAATTGCACCGTTCACCTGGTGTATTCTTTGGTCAATCCTTCCATGCCAATGGAACTAAGCTGTATTCAGCTAGAGTTATTCCATTCAAAGGTTCTTGGATTGAATTTGCTACAGATATCAACCAAGTTATGTATGCGTACATTGACAGAAAGAAAAAGTTACCTGTAACAACATTATTTAGAGCTATTGGTTTTGAACGTGATAAAGATATTCTTGAGATTTTTGATCTTGCTGAAGAAATTAAAGTTTCTAAATCTGGATTAAAGAAATACCAAGGAAGAAAATTGGCTGCACGTGTACTTAATACATGGCATGAGGATTTTGTGGATGAAGATACTGGCGAAGTAGTATCTATTGAGCGTAATGAAATTGTGCTTGATCGTGATACTATTTTAGATAAAGACAATATTGAAGAAATCATTGAAGCTGATGTTAAAACGATTCTTTTACACAAAGAAAGCGCGCAACAAGGTGACTATGCTATTATTCATAACACGCTTCAAAAAGATCCAACAAACTCCGAAAAAGAAGCTGTTGAACATATATACAGACAACTACGTAATGCAGAACCACCCGATGAGGAAACTGCTCGTGGTATCATAGATAAATTATTCTTTAGTGACCAACGTTACTCTTTGGGTGAAGTAGGTCGTTATAGAATGAACAAAAAATTGAATCTTGATATTGGAATGGACAAGCAAGTTTTGACCAAAGAAGATATCATTACTATCATAAAATATTTAATTGAGCTTATCAACTCTAAAGCTGAGATTGATGATATTGACCACTTATCAAACCGTCGTGTTCGTACGGTTGGTGAGCAATTATCACAACAATTTGGTGTTGGTTTAGCGCGTATGGCGCGTACCATTCGTGAGCGTATGAACGTTCGTGATAACGAGGTGTTTACACCTATAGATTTGATTAATGCAAAGACATTATCGTCTGTTATTAATTCATTCTTTGGTACCAACCAGTTATCTCAATTTATGGATCAAACAAATCCATTAGCTGAGATTACTCACAAACGTCGTTTATCAGCGCTAGGACCAGGTGGTTTATCAAGAGAAAGAGCAGGTTTTGAGGTACGTGACGTTCACTATACCCATTACGGAAGACTTTGTCCGATTGAAACACCAGAGGGACCAAACATTGGTTTAATTTCATCGCTATCTGTTTTTGCGAAAGTCAATTCAATGGGATTCATTGAAACACCTTATCGCCCTGTAACAAATGGTGCCGTAGATATTAAAAATGCTCCAGTTTATTTAAGTGCTGAAGAAGAAGAAGGTAAATTGATTGCTCAGGCAACTGTTAAAGTGGATGGAAATGGCAAGATTTTACATGATAAAGTCATTGCTAGAATGGAAGGTGATTTCCCAGTAATTGATCCATCTAACCTTCATTTTACGGATGTAGCACCAAACCAAATTTCGTCAATTTCTGCGTCTTTAATTCCTTTCTTGGAACATGATGATGCGAATAGAGCCTTGATGGGATCAAACATGATGCGTCAAGCTGTACCATTATTGTTACCGCAAGCGCCTATTGTTGGAACTGGTTTAGAACGTCAAGTAGCTTCAGATTCCCGTGTATTAATTAATGCAGAAGGAAGTGGCGTTGTACTTTATGTTGATGCAAATGAAATAAGAATACAATACGATCGTACTGAAGATGAAGCTGCGGTAAGTTTTGATAGTGATGTTAAAACGTATCCGTTAGTAAAATTTAGAAAAACCAATCAAGGGACTAGTATCAACTTAAAACCAATCGTGGTTAAAGGAGATAAAGTAACTAAAGGTCAGGTTTTATGTGAAGGTTATGCAACCCAAAAAGGTGAATTGGCATTAGGTAGAAATATGAAAGTGGCCTTCATGCCTTGGAAAGGTTATAACTTCGAGGATGCGATTGTAATTTCAGAAAAAGTAGTTCGTGAAGATATATTTACATCTATCCACGTTGATGAATATTCTTTAGAGGTTAGAGATACTAAATTAGGAAATGAAGAATTGACTAATGATATTCCTAACGTTTCTGAAGAAGCTACTAAAGATTTAGATGAAAATGGTATGATTCGCATTGGTGCAGAAGTGAAACCTGGCGATATTCTTATCGGTAAAATCACTCCTAAAGGAGAATCTGATCCAACACCTGAAGAAAAATTACTTAGGGCCATTTTTGGTGATAAAGCTGGTGATGTGAAAGATGCGTCTTTAAAAGCATCTCCATCATTAAATGGTGTTGTAATTGATAAAAAATTGTTCTCTCGTGCCGTAAAAGATAAACGTAAAAGAGCACAGGATAAAGATGATATTACACATTTAGAAGCTATTTATGATGCGAAGTTTGAAGATTTAAAAACTATTTTAATCGACAAATTGTTCAACATTGTTAATGGTAAAACATCTCAAGGTATTTTTAATGATTTAGGTGAAGAAGTATTGCCAAAAGGTAAAAAATTCACACTTAAAATGTTAAATGCTGTGGATGATTATGCGCATTTAATATCTGGAAAATGGACGACAGATGACCATACTAATAAATTGGTTGCCGACTTAATCCATAACTATAAAATAAAAGAAAACGACTTACAAGGGTCTTTAAGACGTGAGAAGTTCACTATTTCTGTTGGAGATGAGTTGCCAGCTGGTATCATTAAACTTGCTAAGGTGTATATCGCTAAAAAGCGTAAACTTAAAGTAGGTGATAAAATGGCAGGTCGTCATGGTAATAAAGGTATTGTGGCTCGTATTGTTAGAGCAGAAGATATGCCTTTCTTAGAAGATGGAACGCCTGTTGATATCGTATTAAATCCGTTAGGTGTACCATCACGTATGAACATTGGTCAGATTTATGAAACTGTTCTTGGATGGGCGGGTCAAAAATTAGGTCGTACCTATGCAACACCTATTTTTGATGGTGCTACCATCGATCAAATTAATGAACTGACTGATGAAGCAGGTATACCAAGATATGGTCATACTTATTTATATGATGGTGGAACAGGAGAGCGTTTTGATCAACCAGCAACCGTTGGTGTTATCTATATGTTGAAATTAGGACATATGGTTGATGATAAAATGCACGCACGTTCTATCGGACCATACTCATTAATCACGCAACAACCTCTTGGTGGTAAAGCACAATTTGGTGGTCAACGTTTTGGTGAGATGGAGGTATGGGCTTTAGAAGCTTATGGAGCTTCAGCTACATTAAGAGAAATTTTAACTGTAAAATCTGATGATGTTATTGGTAGAGCCAAAACTTACGAAGCTATCGTAAAAGGGGAACCAATGCCAGAACCTGGATTACCAGAATCATTTAATGTATTAATGCACGAACTTAAAGGTTTAGGCTTAGACATTAGATTAGAGGAATAATGAATTTCATGGTTCAGAGCACATCGTCTGAACCATGGATTCTATATAATTGTTTACAAATAATTCGATATCACCATATATCATGGCAAGAAAACAAGATAAGAATACAGTAAAAAGATTTAACAAAATCACAATTGGTTTAGCATCGCCAGAATCTATTTTAGCAGAATCTAGAGGCGAGGTTTTAAAACCAGAAACTATCAATTATCGTACTCATAAACCAGAAAGAGATGGTTTGTTCTGTGAGCGTATTTTTGGTCCAGTTAAGGATTATGAATGTGCTTGTGGTAAATATAAAAGAATTCGCTACAAAGGAATCGTTTGCGATCGTTGTGGTGTAGAAGTAACAGAAAAGAAAGTACGTCGTGATAGAGTAGGACACATCAATTTAGTGGTGCCCATTGCTCATATCTGGTATTTCCGTTCGTTACCAAATAAGATAGGATATCTTTTAGGCTTACCGTCTAAAAAATTAGATATGATTATCTATTATGAGCGTTACGTTGTTATTCAACCAGGTAATGCGAAGAATGAAGATGGTGAACCATTAAAAACAATGGATTTCTTAACAGAGGAAGAATACTTAAATATTCTTGAATCACTTCCACAAGACAATCAATATTTAGATGATCATGACCCAAACAAGTTTCTTGCTAAAATGGGTGCGGAATGTTTAATTGAATTGTTGTCAAGAATTGATTTAGAAGCCTTGTCTTATGAATTGCGTCATAAAGCGAATACAGAAACATCTAAACAACGTAAAACGGAAAGTTTAAAACGTTTACAAGTTGTTGAATCGCTTCGTGAGTCGAATCAAAATAGAGAAAATCGTCCGGAATGGATGATTATGAAGGTGATTCCAATCATCCCACCAGAATTACGTCCGTTAGTGCCGTTAGATGGTGGTCGTTTTGCAACATCCGATTTAAATGATTTATACCGTCGTGTAATCATTCGTAACAATCGTTTAAAAAGATTGGTGGAGATTAAAGCTCCTGAAGTGATTTTACGTAATGAAAAACGTATGCTTCAAGAGTCTGTAGATTCATTATTTGATAATACACGTAAATCTTCAGCTGTAAAAACCGATTCTAACAGACCATTAAAATCATTATCAGATTCATTAAAAGGTAAACAAGGACGTTTCCGTCAAAACCTTTTAGGAAAACGTGTTGATTATTCTGCACGTTCGGTGATTGTTGTTGGACCAGAATTAAAATTGCATGAATGTGGATTGCCAAAAAACATGGCAGCAGAATTGTACAAACCTTTCGTTATTAGAAAATTAATTGAAAGAGGTATTGTAAAAACTGTAAAATCAGCAAAGAAAATTATAGATAAAAGAGAACCTGTAGTTTGGGATATTTTAGAAAACGTTTTAAAAGGACATCCAGTACTTTTAAATCGTGCTCCTACTTTGCACAGACTAGGTATTCAAGCATTTCAACCAAAATTAATTGAAGGAAAAGCGATTCAGTTGCACCCTTTAGTGTGTACAGCGTTTAATGCGGATTTTGATGGTGACCAAATGGCGGTACATTTGCCGTTAGGCCCAGAAGCTATTTTAGAGTGCCAATTATTAATGTTGGCTTCTCACAATATCTTAAATCCAGCGAACGGTTCACCAGTTACTGTACCATCTCAAGACATGGTTCTTGGTCTTTATTACATGACCAAGTTACGTAAGTCTACACCAGATGCACCGGTAAAAGGTGAGGGTTTAATATTTTATGCTCCAGAAGAGGTTGAAATCGCTTTCAATGAGAAAAAAGTAGACTTAAATGCGGCTATTAAAGTTAGAACTTTAGATATTAATGCGGATGGTAAATTAGCACCAATAATCATAGAAACTACGGTTGGTCGTGTGTTATTTAACCAAAAAGTACCACAAGCAGCAGGTTATATTAATGAAGTACTTACTAAAAAGTCGTTAAGAGATATTATTGGTAACATTCTTAAATATACTTCTGTTCCTGAAACAGCTGATTTCTTAGATGAAATCAGAACATTAGGATTTAAGTTTGCGTTCCAAGGTGGATTGTCATTCAGTTTGGGTGATATTATCATTCCGCCAGAAAAACAAGGTATGATTGATAAAGCTAATACGCTTGTTGATGGTATTATGGCCAACTATAACATGGGTCTTATTACCAATAACGAACGTTATAACCAAGTTATTGATATTTGGACGTCTACAAATGCTGAATTGACTGAATTGTCAATGAAACGTATTCGTGAGGATCAACAAGGATTCAACTCTGTATATATGATGCTTGATTCTGGAGCTCGTGGATCTAAAGAACAGATTCGTCAGCTTACAGGTATGCGTGGTTTGATGGCTAAGCCTAAAAAATCTAATGCAGGTGGTGGAGAGATTATCGAAAACCCGATTCTTTCTAACTTTAAAGAAGGTCTTTCAATTTTAGAATACTTCATTTCTACCCACGGTGCTCGTAAAGGTCTTGCCGATACTGCTTTGAAAACTGCTGATGCTGGTTATTTAACCCGTCGTTTGGTTGACGTTTCTCAAGATGTTATCATTAACACTGTAGATTGTGGAACATTAAGAGGTGTTGAGGTTGAAGCATTAAAGAAAAATGATGAAGTTGTTGAAACTCTTGAAGAAAGAATTGTAGGTCGTGTATCATTAAATGATGTTTACAATCCGTTAACTGAAGAGTTATTGGTGAGATCTGGTCAATTAATTGAAGATGATATTGCAAGAGCTATTGAAGAATCTCCAATTGATGCTGTTGAAGTGCGTTCTGCATTAAGTTGTGAAGCATTAAAAGGTATTTGTGCTAAATGTTACGGACGTAACTTGGCTACAGGTAAAATGGTTCAACGTGGTGAAGCAGTTGGTGTTGTTGCCGCTCAGTCTATTGGTGAGCCTGGTACGCAGTTAACGCTTCGTACATTCCACGTAGGTGGTATTGCAGGAAACATTTCAGAAGAAAATAAATTAGCCGTTAAATTCAATGGTATTGCAGAAATTGAAGATTTAAAAACTGTTAAAGGTCAAGATAGTGAAGGAAATCCGATTGATATTGTTATTTCCCGTACTTCTGAAATTAAATTAGTTGATAAGAAAACAGGCATTACTTTAAGTACCAACAACATTCCTTATGGTTCAACCATTTATGTTAAAAATGGTCAAGAATTAACCAAAGGCGATGTGGTTTGTAGCTGGGATCCATACAACGGTGTTATTATTTCTGAGTTTGCTGGAAAAATCAAATATGAGAATATTGAGCAAGGTATGACATACCAAGTGGAGATTGATGAGCAAACAGGTTTCCAAGAGAAAGTAATTTCTGAATCTAGAAACAAACGATTAATCCCAACACTTCACATTGAAGACGGAAAAGGAGAAACTATACGTTCTTACAACTTACCTGTTGGAGCTCATTTGATGATTGACAATGGCGAGAAAATTAATGTTGGAAAAATATTAGTTAAAATCCCAAGAAAATCATCTAAATCTGGAGACATTACAGGAGGTTTACCACGTGTAACGGAGTTGTTTGAGGCTCGTAATCCTTCAAATCCAGCGGTGGTAAGTGAAATAGATGGTGTTGTTTCTTTTGGAAAAATTAAAAGAGGTAATCGTGAGATTGTTATCGAATCTAAATTAGGTGAGGTTAAGAAATATTTAGTAAAATTATCTAATCAAATTCTTGTTCAAGAGAATGATTATGTAAAAGCGGGTATGGCATTATCTGATGGTTCTATCACACCAAACGACATATTAGATATTAAAGGACCATCTGCGGTTCAGCAATATTTAGTAAACGAAGTACAAGAAGTATATCGTTTACAAGGTGTGAAAATTAATGATAAACACTTTGAGGTTGTTGTAAGACAGATGATGCGTAAAGTTAGAATTATTGATTCTGGTGATACTCTTTTCTTAGAAGACCAATTAGCTCACAAAGATGATTTTATCATGGAAAATGATGCTATCTTCGGAATGAAAGTTGTTGAAGATGCTGGAGATTCAGCTAATCTTAAACCAGGTCAAATTATAACACCTCGCGTATTAAGGGATGAAAATTCTATTTTACGTAGAGAAGATAAGAAACTTGTAGAGGCTAGAGATGCAAGACCTGCAACCGCTACACCAATATTACAAGGTATAACTAGAGCATCGCTTCAAACAAAATCATTTATTTCAGCAGCATCGTTCCAAGAAACAACTAAGGTTCTTAACGAAGCGGCCGTTGCAGGAAAAATTGATGATTTAGAAGGACTCAAAGAAAATGTTATTGTAGGGCACAGAATTCCAGCCGGAACAGGTATGCGTCGCTATACTGATATTATCGTAGGTTCTAAAGAGGAATTTGATGAAATGATGCAGGTAAAAAAAGAATTAAATTATAATTAATTGCCATTTCTACGGAAGTAGGAATCGTTAAAAACAAAAAGCCTTCATGTTGGAAATAACTGAAGGCTTTTTAATTAAATTATTAAGATTATGAACGAAAACGATAAACCAAAACAAGGGCAAATTAATATTGAGTTAGACGAAAATATAGCCGATGGAATCTATTCCAATTTGGCAATTATTAATCATTCCGTTTCAGAATTTGTTGTAGATTTTGTGAGCATCATGCCGGGTGTGCCAAAAAGTAAAGTAAAATCTAGAATTATATTAACGCCTCAACATGCCAAACGTTTATTAAAAGCGTTAGGTGAAAATGTGGCTAGATTTGAACATTCTCATGGTGAAATTAAAGATTATGAACAACCACCAATACCTTTGAATTTTGGCCCAACGGGTCAAGCATAATAAGCCAAAAAAACTCCAGAGTGTGTTTTAAAAGGTTGTTGGAGATGTTCCAATGAACAGCCTCCCATTACATTAAGTTTTGGATCAATAGGGCAAGCATAAATTAAAAAGCCCTTCGTATCAATTCGAAGGGCTTTTTGTTTAAAACAAATTTATAGTTGAATTTAGCTAGCTTGTTTCACGGTGTTCATTCTGAACTTTAAAGCTCCTGAAGGGCACCTTTTGATCTGATTGATTATTTTTTCTGATTCCGTATCATCTAAATTAATCCAAGGAATTATTGAAAAACTAAAAACATCTGATAATTCTTTGGCACATATGCCAGATTGAACACAAATACTGGGTTCAAAAGTGACTGTAATATCTTTGTTACTGAATTCATTATCATCAGTATCTTCCATGATAGTTCAATTTGGGGTTAAACTTTAATCTAAAGTCTTTAATAATATTGTTTTGAAGAAATAAATTCGTCGTTCCGTTAAAATTCAGAGGTAAAATGGAATTTTAAGCTTGGATATTTTTGTTGAGTCATTTCTAAAGAAAAATGGGAATCTGCCAAAAACACCAATTGGTTTTGTTTGTCTTTAGCTAAAAATCGCTGTTTTACTCTAATAAATTCCTTGTATTCATCCGTTTTAGAATCTTTTGGATCTACCCAGCAAGCTTTATAAACATTTAAGTTTTCATAGGTGCATTTAGCACTATATTCATGTTCTAATCGATATTGAATGACTTCGTACTGTAAAGCTCCAACCGTTCCAATGACTTTTCTACCATTGAGTTCTAGTGTAAATAATTGAGCGACTCCTTCGTCCATTAATTGGTCGATACCTTTAAAAAGCTGTTTGGATTTTAATGGGTCAGCATTATTTATATACCTAAAATGTTCTGGGGAAAAACTAGGCACGCCTTTATAATTAATAACTTCGCCTTCGGTGAGCGTATCGCCGATTTTAAAATTTCCGGTATCGTGAAGCCCCACAATATCTCCAGCATAGGATATATCTACAATCTCTTTCTTTTCAGCAAAAAAAGCATTCGGACTTGAGAATTTTAATTTTTTTCCATGTCTAACATGGAGATAGGGCTTGTTTCTTTCAAATGTTCCAGAAACGATTTTTACAAAAGCCAATCTATCTCTGTGATTCGGATCCATATTGGCATGTATTTTAAATACAAAACCAGAAAATTTATCTTCTTCGGGTGTTACCAAACGCTCTTCACTTTGCTTGGGTCTGGGTTTAGGGGCGATTTCAATAAAGCAATCCAATAATTCCCTGACTCCAAAATTGTTTAAAGCTGATCCAAAAAACACAGGTTGTAACTGTCCGTTAAGATAAGCGTCTTTATCAAATGGTGGATAAATGCCAGAAACCAATTCTATTTCCTCGCGTAATGTGTTTGCTGATTTTTCACCTACAAGTTTATTTAATTCAGGTGAATCTAAATCTGAAATTTCAATAGTTTCTTCTATATTTTTTCTATTATCACCACTAAAAAGATTGATATTCTTTTCCCAAATATTGTAAATGCCTTTAAAATCATAACCTATTCCAATAGGAAAGCTTAAAGGCGTTACATGCAAGCCTAATTTTTGCTCCACTTCATCTAGTAAATCAAAGGCATCTTTACCCTCTCTATCCATTTTGTTGATGAAAACAATCATAGGAATGTTCCGCATACGGCAAACTTCAACCAATTTTTCAGTCTGTTCCTCAACACCTTTTGCAACGTCAACCACCACTATAACACTGTCAACAGCCGTTAAGGTTCTAAAGGTATCTTCAGCAAAATCCTTGTGTCCAGGCGTATCTAAAATATTGATTTTAATTCCATTATATTCAAAAGCCAAAACAGAGGTTGCAACAGAAATACCACGTTGGCGCTCAATTTCCATAAAATCGCTCGTAGCACCTTTTTTAATTTTATTACTTTTTACGGCACCAGCCTCTTGAATGGCGCCTCCAAAAAGAAGCAATTTTTCGGTTAAAGTAGTTTTCCCGGCATCAGGATGTGAAATGATACCAAAGGTGCGTCTGCGTTGTATTTCTTTTAAAAAATTCATATGTTATATGCAAATGGGATGCAAAGATACTTTATAAATATGATTTGGGAATTTTGATTTTAGAATTTCTTGTTAAGATTGATTATATTAATGTTTTACTTGGTATTTTTGTTATACTATGAAATGAGCTTAGTGTTTTAAGTCGATGTTTGTAAAATTCTTTATGCGAATTGCATCTGACAAATTTAAAAAATGAAATTGCACAGATGAAAGAAGAACAAGTGATCCTTGTAAACGAAAAGGATGAACAAATTGGCTTGATGCCAAAAATGGAAGCGCATGAAAAAGCATTGCTCCATCGTGCATTTTCAGTGTTTATTTTTAACGGTAGTAATGAATTGATGCTTCAACAGCGGGCCTTAACTAAGTATCATTCGCCAGGACTTTGGACAAATACATGTTGTAGTCATCAACGGGAAGGAGAAAGTAATATACAAGCTGGTAAAAGACGTTTATTTGAAGAAATGGGATTTGTGGTCGATTTGCAAGAATCCATTTCATTCATTTATAAAGCACCTTTTGACAACGGATTGACCGAACATGAATTTGACCATATATTGATTGGCACTTACAATGAGAAGCCTATTATTAATTTAGATGAAGTTGCAAGTTGGAAATGGATGTCACTGGAAGCCATAAAAAAGGATATTTTGGAAAAACCTGAACTTTATACTGAATGGTTTAAGATTATTTTTGATAGATTCTACGAACATATAAATATCTCTAAAAAATGAACGTAACGGTTAGTAGAAAGGCACATTTTAACGCAGCACATAGGTTGTTTAGAAAAGATTGGACTGATGAGAAAAACAATCTGGTTTTTGGTAAATGCAGTAACCCAAACTTTCATGGGCATAATTATGAACTCATTGTAAGTGTTACGGGAGAAATCGATAAGGAAACAGGTTACGTGATTGATATTCAGTATTTAAAAGACATTATAAAAGTTGAAGTAGAAGACGCGTTCGATCATAAAAATTTAAATATCGAAGTGCCAGAGTTTAAAGATTTGAATCCAACCGCAGAATATATAGTGGTGGTTATTTATAATAAGATAAAACCAAAATTAAAATCAAATCTACATTTAGAAATCACCCTTTACGAAACACCTCGTAATTTTGTTAGTTACTCTGGCAAATAAATATAAGTTTATAACTGTAAATTTTACAATCATTTAAATAATAAAAAAATTCCCAAGTAATACACTTGGGAATTTTATTTAACAAGCTTTTCTGGTTATAGTTAAATTTCTGTTTTCTCTGGGGAAATCAAAAAAAGCACTAGAAATTCGTTCCTGATTATTTGTTGAAGCTTTGGCCTTTGTAACAATAATGTTTACCCAATAACTAGCTTCGTTTTGTTTTACTAATTGGGCTTGAATGGTTAGTTTATCGTTAACAAAGGCATTTTTGTACATTTTAAATTTGAAATTTCCAATATCGGGAACGCCTTGCAAATAAAATTCCTTAATGGGATAAGTGGCAACTGTTTTTATTTTATCGTAAAGTATATGCGGTAATAAAAAGCCATTCGCATTACTAATATCTTTTGTTACTATAAATGAGGTGTTTATATGATGTGTTTTCATGATTTTAATTTTTTACGGGTATAACAATAAGTGAAATAAGTTGTGTTTATGAAACAAACTTTGCATGACTTTTTTACAAACATTTGCATTAAGTGTAAACTGAGACTTTTGTGCGATAGAATTACGTGTTTTCATGATTTTTAAGATTTAAATGATTTAAAATAAAAAAAGGTGCTTTAAAAAAAGCACCTTGATTTGTTATAGATAAATATATGTTATTAACGCTTATTCAAGATGCATAAAATGGGTTTTGGTTTTAAAACATACCAATGTGGCCGACATATTCTGTTGGGAAACGCGGTTACAAATTGTGTTATATGTCATCTTTTTTGAATTCATTGTAAACAAATGTAAAATATTTTTTTTCGAAAACAATAATCTTTTATGAGAATTTTAAATAGATTAATGTAATTTTGCTTCAAAATAAATAATTTATTATGGCAAATGTTAGAAACCTAAAGAAAGATATTAATTATGTTTTAGGTGATATTATAGAAGCGGTTTACCTTTGGGAATACGCAAACAAAGATAAAGACACAAAAAAGAGTGAAGCAATAATTGACGAGGCTATTGAAACTTTTGATGCCTTAATTGCTAAAGTAAACGATAGCAAAGTGGTTAACAAAAAATCGCATTTTAAAGCTATTGCGAATGAGCTTGAAACTAAAGGAAGAGCATTGATTGAAAAAATTAATGCCTTAGGATAAAAATTAATGAATTACGATTTGCAAATATGTAACTAAGAATTATATTTGCCGAGTCAAAAATTCGCCGATGTAGCTCAGTTGGCTAGAGCAGCTGATTTGTAATCAGCAGGTCGTGGGTTCGAGCCCCTCCATCGGCTCAGTAAAACCTCAAACACATTTAGTGGTTGAGGTTTTTTATTTTGAATCATTTTTGTTTTTCCTAAAGAAAGAGAAAATGCCACCTTTCGGTTTTTCTTCATTGAATTGTTTTGTATCTTTTTTATTACCAAATAAACGTTCAAAAAAGCTATCTTTTTTAGATGGTTCGCAAATTAAGGATTCCAGAACTTCTTCTGAAGGTGTTTCAAATTTAGCAGAAGCTATGGATGTGTATTTTGAGTCTTTATTTAGTTGCTGTAAATAATTCGCAAATATGGGCAGTGCAGAATTGGCCCCTTGTCCAATAGATGTATTGCTAAAACCTATTTGCTGATTATCATTCCCAACCCATGTAATAGTGACTAATTTTGGCATGATGGCAACAAACCAACCATCTTTATTGTCTTGAGTTGTTCCCGTTTTTCCGGCCAAATCATTATTAAATTGATATTGTGAGCGTAATCTTTGGGCTGTACCAGTATTGATGGTTTCTTTCATAAATTCAAGCATCACTTGTCTTGTGGTATCGCTAAAAGCTTTTTCTGTCTTTTTTTTAGGATTCAAATCTTCATAAGAAGCAATCAAGTTTCCGTCTTTATCTTCAATTTTGGTAATAAATATGGGGGTAGAAGGAACACTGCTGTTTGCAAAAGTTGTGTATGCCTTTGCAATTTCTAAAACACTTAGGTTCGATGACCCTAAAGCGATGGAAGGCACAGCTTCAATTTCACCATCAATACCCATCAATTTTGCTTGATTGATGACTTTTGGTATGCCTGTTTCGTTCAAAACCTTCACGGCAATGGTATTTACTGAGTTGCTTAGAGCGTATTCCAAAGAATAATTTAAATCATTATCATGGTCTTCACCAGTATTTGTTGGTGTCCAATCCTCTACATCTGTATAAGTAATGGCTTTAATAGGGAAGTAGGTACAGGGTTCCATGCCATTTTCTAAGGCAGCTGTATAAACAATGGGCTTAAATGTAGAACCGACTTGACGTTTGCTTTGTGATACGTGGTCGTACTGAAAAAATTGGTAATCAATACCGCCAACATAAGCTTTTACGTAACCAGATGAGGGTTCAATAGAAATCAGGCCCGCATTAAGGAATTTCAAATAATGCTCTAAGCTATCCAATGTAGATAATTGTTTTATTTCAGTTTTATCCCAACCAAACAATTCCACATCACGTTTTTTGTTTAATTCTGCTTCAATTTCTTTTTCTGTTAAACCTTGTTCTTTCAGCTTTTTATAAGCAACTAAACGTATTTTGGCAGCCTTATAAGCTTGTTTGTTTTTAAGCCAAGGCGCATTCTTGCCATACGCTTTTTCATATTGTTTCTGTAAAGCAGTCATGTGTTTTTTCATGGCTGTTTCTGCATAATTTTGAAGTGTGTTGTCTAGTGTGGTATAAACTTTTAATCCATCTTGAAAAATATTATAGGTTTCGCCATTTGCTTTTCTAAATTGTTTTAATTGAAGAATGGTATCTAATTGGCGTTTTATTTCTGCTCTAAAATACGGTGCCAATCCTTCGTTAGGATCGTAGGAACGATAGTCTAAAACAAGTTGTTCTTTGGAAATTTTTAAAGCATCTTCAGCATTTAAATATCCATATTTTTTCATCTGATTGATGACCACATTTCTTCTTGAACGTGCGCTTTCCGGATTAACTCTAGGATTATAATAAGTGTTTGCCTTTAACGTGCCAACAAGTGTTGCGGATTGTGAAATACTCAAATCTTTGGTATGAACATTAAAGAATTTTTTTGAAGCACTTTCAATACCATAGGTATTATCAGGAAACGGAACGGTGTTAAGATATAGGGTAAGAATCTCTTCCTTTGAATAGATTTTTTCAATTCTCCTAGCAATAATACTTTCTGTGATTTTATTGATTACAATACTTAAAAACCTATAATTTTTTCTTCCGAATAAGTTTTTAGCCAATTGCAATGTGATGGTACTTCCGCCACCAGAAGCATCATTTGAGAGTAATATGCTTTTAATAAATACACGAACCAGGCTTTTATTGTCGATGCCATTATGGTCGTAAAATCGAACGTCTTCTGTAGAAATAAGAGCGTTTATAAGATGTTCAGGAAAATCTTTATAAGAGATAGACTGTCTGTCAAAAACATAAAACTTCCCTATCAATTCATTGTTTGTATCTAAAACCTCTGTTGCTTGACTTTGTTTAAGGGTTTCTAAAGATTTGAGTGTAGGCACTTCGCCCCACATGCCGTAATAAATACTTCCATAAAATAAAAATAAAAGAAGGATTAGGGATAAGGCAATTTTGATACCGATTTTAACCCATTTATTTTTTAGAAATTTTATTTTAAGCATAGCATTTTATCATCTTATTTACGATTGAAAAATAGATATAGATGCTCTGCCTCCTATATTTTCTACTTTTCTTCTAACTTGATTTTATCAACAAATTTTTGAAGTTCTTTGCCGTATTTTGAGGCTTTTACTTCAGGCGTTAATGATTTATTTATGGTGTCAAGTAAACTAATTTTAGCATTATATATTTCTGTTAATGCTAGGTAAGGAGCAACCTCACTGTCTTTATTATTTATTGCAAAGTTTACGGTATATAAATAACGTCTTTTTAAATTATTGTCATAATCTTTTTGGATTTTATTTATTTTAGAAGTATCACCAGCCTGTTGTGATTCTAAATCTTCCTTAATTAAATCCAGATTTTTATCATTGAATTTTGCAGCCATAAGTTTATATTTTTCCCAAACTTTTTGTTGCTCAGAGCCATTTATTTTTGCATCATATACAAACCTTTTCATTGTGGTATTTATTTCGGTGATGCCTTTATCAGCAAAGAAAGAAATTCTATCATCTTCACTTGAATTTTTATCTAAATACAGATAAAATACTTCTGGAGACTCCATGTTGCTATGCAATTCAAAATTAGGGATTCCATTGATGATTACAGAATCAACAGTGACTATGGCGGTATCCTGCTCCTTTTTAAGATATATTATTCCTTTTTTTAATCCTTTAATACTTCCCTTTACAATTAAATCGGCAGAGGTGGCTTCTTTAGCGCAAGACATAGTAACAGCCAATAGCACTAGCAACAGATATTTTTTCATATACACTTAAGTTTTAGAGTCGCAAATATCTTATAATTATATGTTAAATTCTAATTGAAGCGTTTTAATTTTTAGGTTCTGAAATTGATATATAAATAATTAATTTATCAATCATTTAAGTTTGGCACGATGCTTGTTTATGTGTATTCGTTGCAATCATGTTCACGAGTTTATTGAGTGGTTACTTTAAACTTAAAATTGCAAATCATATTTTTGGTTAGTTAGTTAGAGAAAAAACATCCCAATTCGGGATGTTTTTTGTTTTTCAGCTTCCATATAATAAGCCATTTTAGATGATAGATTTTCTTTTTAACTCTTTCTAAAAATGTATTTCATCGTTAAAAAGCATTTATTTGACGATATTTGTTAAAATTAAATGCATTACAACGAATAAATATGTTTTTAATCGTTGTAATTCAATTATATTTTTACTTTTGATGTGTACTAAATAACATACTTTTTAGTTCAATGGATTAATTAATTAATATTTGCATTATGTTGTTGATATAGAAGCCCTAAATCGTACTTCATAATATAAAAGCAAATTAGAAGAAACCGAGTTTGAGGGAACTCGGTTTTTTTGTGCTTAAAATTTACCTTCCCATTTAATTTTATATATTTAGCTATAAGTTAATTTCATGAAATTTTATATCCTTTTTTTAATCTGTTTCATTAATCTGCTATCTTTTGCACAATTACCAGAAGGATTTGTATATGTAAAAGATGTGATTCCAGATTTAAAAGTGGAATTAAGATACTCTTCATCAAAAAATTTTATTG
>Ga0307414_10000683_pt1 | contig 17364 bp, 17 predicted proteins | sample DK1Ometagenome_FD_203804 | JGI IMG/M metagenome (GOLD analysis project Ga0307414, IMG submission 203804) | Maize rhizosphere microbial communities from greenhouse at UC Davis, California, United States - DK15-O-3 | ecosystem: Host-associated > Plants > Roots > Rhizosphere > Soil | place: USA... | reverse complement strand
AGAAACTGGCCTTTTTCCATTTAGGACGTGTTCATTTAGTTTGATCTTTCAAGATTTCAGGAAAAGGTGCGCTCATTTAGTTCATCTTTCAGGAGAAATTAAGTATTGATCAAAATATCCATCTCCTTTTCATCCCCGAATCTTTGCTGAAGGGCAAATATTCGAATGTCTTCAAAGCAAATGGACATTTTGATCTAAAATAATTATTGCTCTATCGCATGGTGCAACGGCATATCTCTTAAAAATCGATGAAAATCATATAACAACCAGAGAAAAGTACTCTGGCTATACCTGCTCGGGTCGAGGCTCGTCAGTGGAGCGAGTAAGAAATCTTGCAATATTTCTTCAATAAAAAAGAGCGTGTTCAGAAAAGGCCTAGAAAATTTTGCCGCCCTTCAGCGTGCAAAAGATTTCAGCCTTTGAAGAATATGCTCTTTTTTTATTGAAAGGAAGCAGGATTTCTTTAGGAGCGGATCGCTTCAACTGGATCCAAACGGGAAGCAGAAAACGCTGGCCAAAATCCTGAGATCGTACCAATCACCACTGATATTGTTACTCCCAGCATCACATTCTTCCAGAACAGGATCATTTCAAACCCACCAGCCGTTAATGCTAAAGTCAATAAATATACGAGTAGCAGCCCCAATGCTCCACCGAGTAAACAGAGTGCTATTGCTTCAAACAAAAATTGCAGCAGTATAAAGTAGTTTTTCGCACCCAACGACTTCTGAATTCCAATAATATTTGTTCTTTCTTTCACAGATACGAACATGATATTTGCAATTCCGAATCCACCGACAAGAATAGAGAAACCACCGATTACCCATCCTGCGATATCTACCACACCGAACATCTGATCCAGCTGGTTAGAGGCAATGGTACTTTTATTCAGCGCAAAATCATCTTCTGCGCCTGGTTTGGTTCTTCTAATGGCTCTCATGGCGCCTCTGATTTCACTTTCTACCTCTTCTAAAGCAATATAATCTTTCCCCCTTACGGTGATGGTTGGGTCGTAGCGTTCACTTTCCACATCCATTATGCCTTTGGCGAAGTTAAGTGGAATCAGGATATTTTTATCCTGGGACATGCCCATCATATCTTCTCCTTCTTTCTTGAATACTCCGACAACCGTCAGTCTTCTGGCCATTACAGTAATCGATTTACCGATTGCAGGTTCTCCGTTAAAGAGTCCCTCAGCGATATCAGCACCAATAATAATTACAGGAGATCCGGATTTACCTTCATTATCTGTAAAATATCGTCCTTCCTGAAAATCGAGGTTCCATGTTTTATTAAAATCCTGAGAGGCGGCTCTGATGCCACCACCTTCTACGGAGTTACTTCTGTATTTGATTGTTCTGCCGTTAGCAGAGATTTCGTAAGACACTCCTTCTACATATTCCAGTCGGTCTTTTAGTCCTTCATAATCTCTGAGTGAGGCTTCCGGTCTGTTCATATATTTCCACCATGGGTAATCACCGAAACCACCCCAGGGCCATTTTTGCACGAACACAGTGCTGGAACCCAGTTTATCGATACTGGCCTGCAGTTTACTCCTGAGGGTATCCACGGCAGAGAACACGAAAATGATGGTAAAGATCCCGATGGTAATCCCCAATAGGGAGAGCATTGTCCGCATTTTGTTCTGGCGCAGCGCATCTAATGCAAACCGAAAACTTTCGCCTATTAGTCTGAAAATAATCATAATTGAGGGTTAGACCAAAAGTACTTAAAAAGGTTACAGCAAAACCTTATATAATATAAAAAATACAATTCTGACCTGTTAGTATTTGAGCGCTTTTAAAATCGAAAGGCAGTACCTGTTTATTATTTGTGAAACCATCAGCATAACCATTTAAAAAACTGAGAAAGCTGATGATAGCTTTGTAGCCGTTAAAAACAAATAGAAACTAATGAAACCATCATCAACATACGACCTACAAACTGCAACAAATCGTGATGATAGCTTCATTACCTTAAAAAAACAATATATACTAATGAAAAAGAAAATTATATTTCTTAAATTTGCGCCCTTAATTATCACATCGAAAAATATGAAGTTATCTCAATTTAAGTTTAATCTACCTGAATCATTAGTTGCCAATAATCCTTCAGAACATAGGGACGAAGCCCGTTTAATGGTTTTGCATAAAGATAGTGGCAAAATTGAACATAAAATATTCAAGGATGTTTTGAGTTATTTCGATGATCAGGATGTCATGATTTTAAACAATACCAAGGTTTTTCCTGCCCGTTTATACGGTAATAAGGAGAAGACTGGTGCAACTATTGAGGTCTTTTTATTAAGAGAATTAAATAAAGAATTGCGTTTATGGGATGTTTTAGTAGATCCTGCACGTAAAATTCGTGTTGGAAATAAATTGTACTTCGGTGACGACGATTTGTTGGTTGCTGAGGTTGTTGACAACACCACTTCCCGCGGGCGTACCATTCGTTTCTTATTTGACGGTACCGACGAAGAGTTCAGAAAGAACATCGAAATTCTAGGAGAGACTCCACTTCCAAAATATATCAAACGTAAAGCTACTGCTCAGGATAAAGAACGTTATCAAACAATTTTCGCGAAGCATGAAGGTGCTGTTGCCGCTCCTACTGCAGGTTTACACTTCAGCAGAGAGCTGATGAAACGTCTGGAACTGAAAGGCATTAACTTCGCGGAGGTGACATTACACGTTGGTCTGGGCACATTCAGATCTGTCGAAGTAGAAGATTTAACGAAACACAAAATGGATTCTGAGCAATTCATTATTGAGCAGAAGGACGCTGACATTGTGAACAAGGCTATTGAAGAGAAAAGAAAAATCTGCGCAGTAGGTACCACTTCTATGCGTGCAATTGAATCGGCTGTTTCTTCAGGAAGAATGCTTAAACCGGCAAACGACTGGACCAGTAAGTTCATCTTCCCTCCATATGATTTCAGCATTGCGAACTCGATGATCACTAACTTTCATACTCCTGAATCTACCTTATTGATGATGGTGAGTGCATTTGGTGGTTACGACTACGTTAGAAATGCTTATGAAGTAGCATTGAAAGAAAAATATCGTTTCTATAGTTATGGAGATGCGATGTTGATCATCTAACCCATATAAAAAACATTGAAAAACAGGAGATTTTAAGCCATTATGGGTTTAGATCTCCTATTTTTGTTTTAAAGACAAAATAAAAATGAGGTATTACGCAATTATCGTCGCAGGCGGATCCGGAAGCAGGATGCAGCATAAGATTGCCAAGCAGTTTTTACTGTTGGATGGAAAACCCATATTGATGCATACCCTGGAGGCCTTTGCGGCATGTCCTTTAAACCCGGAAATACTCCTTGTGCTGAACATTCATCAGCATCAATACTGGGAAGAGCTTTGCAAGAGCCACAGCTTCACGATTCCACACCAACTCATCAAAGGTGGGGAGCAGCGGTTTCATTCCGTTAAAAACGGGCTGAAGGCCATTAAAGGCAAAGGCATCGTCGCTGTACATGACGCCGTACGACCATTAGTAAGTCCTTCTTTAATTTTAAGGTCTTTCGAGGCAGCGGAAGCACATGGAAATGCCGTAGCCGGCATCCCTCCTACGGATTCAATTAGAAAGGTTTTGTTCGATGGAAAAACCGAAGCTTTGAACAGAAATGAGCTTCTACTCATTCAGACACCGCAGACTTTTAAAACAGAAATATTAAGGAAGGCCTATCAGCAACCTTTCAGAAATGAATTTACGGACGATGCTTCTGTAGCTGAGTATTCCGGTTTTACCATTCACCTCATTGAAGGGGCCAGAGAAAATATAAAAATTACCTACCCTGAGGATCTGGAGATGGCCTCCATTTTAAATAAGAAAGGTTCCTGATTTACTCAGGAACCTTTTATTTTATACGATCCAACCAATTATGCGGCCCTGTTGATCACTTTCAACAGGATTGCAATAATGGCAATCACAAGAAGGATATGAATTAGGTTTCCTACATTCGGACCGAAGCCACCAAAGAAAAAACCAATGACCCATAGGATCACGAATACTACTGCTACCAAATAAAGTAAATTTCCCATAACGTTTAATTTTAAGTATGTGTTTTTTTAGATAGTTGAAGAGAATTGTTAAACAATCTCATGACATTACATAAACAATGTTCGTTCCAAAAAGTTCATTTTAAAAAAAATGCACAAAACTTGTACAGAAAAAACGGTATAAAAAAGAAAGGCCCCGGAACGCGGAGCCTCTAAAAACATTACTAAGAAGTACTAAAGATTAATATTCGTCTTCGTTGAAGAAGAAGTCGTCTTTAGTAGGATAATCAGGCCAAATTTCTTCGATGGTTTCATATGGTTCCCCATCATCTTCCAAAGCTTGTAAATTTTCAATCACCTCTACAGGTGCGCCTGATCTTATACCATAATCAATTAATTCGTCTTTTGTTGCAGGCCATGGAGCGTCTTCCAAATGCGATGCGAGTTCTAATGTCCAATACATATTTCTTATACTATTAAGTTATTCTAATTCGTTTCGCAAAAGTATATTAAAAAACATGAGCAAAACAAACTTTTTTTCAACGTTTTTATAGACGTGGAATCCAGATGTTTTCATCTGTTTTAGCATCTAAATTCAGTTTTCGTGCCAAAACAAATAAATAATCGCTTAAACGGTTTAAATAAATCGTCATTTTTTCGTCAACAAAGCTTTCTGAGGCTAAATGCACCGTTAAACGCTCTGCACGGCGACAAATACAGCGTGCCACATGGCAGAAAGAAACGACTGTTGTTCCACCAGGCAAGACAAAATGCTTCAATTCCGGCAGCAACTCATTCATGTCATCCATCTCCTGCTCCAACAAATTAATGTCACTTTCGTGTAAATCCGGAATTTTCATTCTTGATTTTTCCGGATCTGCAGCCAGCGAAGCGCCGACAGTGAATAACCTGTCCTGGATTTCTTTCAGTATTTTCTGATGATGAGCGTCAATATCCTGGCACATGATCAGCCCGATATAAGAGTTTAGTTCATCTACTGTTCCATAACATTCTATGCGCAAATGGTATTTCGGCACCCGGGTACCTCCAATCAGTGAGGTCAAACCCTTATCGCCTGTCTTGGTATATATTTTCATGAAAGAATATTAGCTTATTTTTTCAAAATCATCGCCTTTGGCTTCCAGCTTGGTCAGACGTGGCGATACCGTTTTGATGTCAGTATTCAGGTAGTCCTTCTCGATCAGTCCATCACGCATCCTTACAATACGGTGTGCATGTTGTGCAATGTCCTCTTCGTGGGTCACCAGAATAATTGTATTTCCTTTACTGTGGATCTCTTCCAGCAAACCCATAATCTCTATGGATGTTTTTGTATCCAGGTTACCTGTAGGTTCATCCGCAAGAATGATCGAAGGATTGTTGATCAATGCCCTGGCCACCGCAACCCTTTGGCGCTGTCCACCGGAAAGCTCATTTGGTTTATGCGTTACCCTATTGCCCAGACCCACATTTTCCAGTGCTTTTTGCGCTCTGGCATCGCGTTCCTTTTTTTTTCTCCTGCATAGATCAACGGAAGGGCCACATTATCTAAAGAAGTGGAACGGGGTAACAGGTTAAAAGTCTGGAAAACGAAGCCAATTTCCTTATTACGAACCTCTGCAAGTTCGTTGTCAGTCATCTGACTTACATTAATACCATTCAGGACATAGTCGCCCTTACTTGGAGTATCCAGACAACCGAGAATGTTCATCAAGGTAGACTTTCCGGAACCTGAAGGCCCCATCAAGGCCACGAACTCCCCTTTATGTATGTCCAATGAAACTGATTTTAGCGCATGGATGACTTCCGACCCTATCACGTATTTACGACCTATATCTTTGATGTTGATTAACGCTTTTTCCATTGAAATTTATTTATTCCTGTTTCGTTTTAGACGGTCATATACCCCCGGATGTTACATCTGTCTTTATTTTTCTATGATCTTTGGAACCATAAAGAAGTTTTCATTGTGTCTGGCGGCATTCTTCAGTCCCTCTGCTACTGTAATCTCCTGCTTCACCTGATCTTCACGCCATACATTCTCCTCTGTATTCATATAGACCAGCGGTGCCACACCGTTTGTATCCAATTCATTGAGCTTCTCCATAAATGTAAGGATCTTATTCATATCAGCCATCAATGTATCGACTTCTTTATCTTCGATCGCAATTCTCGCCAGGTTGGCAACTTTATCTATGGTTTGTTTATCGATGGTCATGCTTTAATGAGTTTACTGTTTATTAAATCAAAGATGCGTTCTTTTAAAAGGTCAGCATCTGCTATTGTTAAATCTGTTGTGTCTACAGGCTTATGGATGTAAATATCACAAATTCCCGGCGTACTACCATACTTCAAACCATCATCCCACATTTTTTTCCATACATCCGTCAGGCTGACTGCGAGGATAGGGATATTTTTCTCTATGGCCAACCGGAATGGTCCGTTTTTAAAAGGATGCAAAACCGGAGGATAATGCGTTCCATCAATCTTTCCTTCAGGAAATATAATGAGGCTCCAACCCTTCTCCAACGTCTCACCTGCTCTTTTGAAAGCGCGGAAGGCAGAAATCTTACTTTCTCTGTTTACAGAAATATCTATGGTATTAAAGAAGATTTTCAGGACCGGATTGCTCCGAAGTTCGTCTTTCCCCATAAAATGAAATTTTCCTTTCGCAAGGATACAAAAAAGCATAATATCCAGGTTGGAAGCATGATTGGCACAGTAAATATAGGCCTGGTCTTTATCCAGGGGCTGTTCATAGGTAAAGCGGAAAAATATCCCCGTCAGCCAGCTGCTGAGAATACTCTTTAATTTTCTCAATTTATTTAAGGTGCCATATCCTTTTGGCGATTGTGCAGCCAGGTAATAAAACGGGTAAAAAAGCACCGATAACACTAAAATAACAGAGATCGAATAGAGGCGATGAGTGTGCTTAAGCAGGCGGATCATTGCGCCAAAACTACAAAAATTACGATATAAGCGTTAAAAAACGTTCATTCAAATGTAAATTCCGTACAATCCCAATCTATAAAGCATAAAAATAAAATTATAGGCAGACCTAATACCTGTTTTTTATTAATTTCGTCCCTATGAAAGAAACGGTAGTTAGCGGGATTCGTCCTACAGGAAATTTACACCTGGGAAATTATTTTGGTGCAGTAAAGAACTTTGTAAAGATGCAGTATGATTTTAATTGCTTCTTTTTTATTGCCGACCTTCACTCTCTGACCACTCATCCGACACCTGGTGACCTTCATGGCTATGTAAAACACGTTTTAGTAGAATACCTGGCTTGCGGAATCAATCCGGAAGAAACCACCATTTATATCCAGTCTGACGTGCCTGAGGTTACAGAATTATATTTATACCTGAACATGAATGCCTATATGGGCGAACTGGAGCGCAGTGCTTCCTTTAAAGATAAAGTCAGAACTCAGCCAGATAACGTGAATGCAGGTCTGTTAACTTACCCAACACTAATGGCTGCTGATATTCTGATCCATAAAGCCGTTAAAGTTCCGGTAGGAAAAGATCAGGAACAACACTTGGAAATGACCCGTACATTTGGAAACCGTTTCAACAGATTGTATAACCATGAAATGTTCCCCGAAGTGCAGGCATTTAACTTTGATGAGAGCCTGGTAAAAGTTCCTGGTTTGGACGGTAAAGGAAAGATGAGCAAGTCTTCGGGTGATGGCAGCTGCATCTATTTGGCCGATAGTCCGGAAATCATCCGTAAGAAAGTTTCGCGTGCGGTAACTGACGGTGGACCGACAGAAGACAATCAACCAAAACCGGAAGCCATTCAAAACTTATTTGACCTGATGAAAATCGTTTCTCCGGCAGATACGATGAAGCATTTTGATGACCTTTATAATACCCGTGCCATCCGTTACGGAGATTTCAAAAAACAACTGGCAGAAGATATGATCGTCTTTAACACCCCTATTCGTGAAAAAATTGAAGAGATATCTAAAGATACTTCATACCTCCGTCAGGTGGCCAAACATGGTGCATTAAAAGCAAGAGAAAGCGCACAAAAAACGATTAAAGAAGCAAGGGAACTGATTGGATTTAAGTCCTTTTAACCTTATAGTATAAAACATATAGCTACAACAGCTACCTTAAAAGAAAAATATATGCACATAGCTATAGTTGGAAATATTGGCGCCGGTAAAACCACATTAACAGGATTATTGGCCAAACATTATGGCTGGGAAGCTTTATATGAAGCGGTAGAGGACAATCCTTATCTGGAAGATTTTTATAGCGACATGAAAAGGTGGAGCTTTAACCTGCAGATTTACTTTTTGAACAGCCGTTTTCAGCAGATTGTAGATATTGAGAGTAATAAACGGAATGTCATTCAGGACAGAACGATTTACGAAGATGCACACATCTTTGCGGAAAACCTGCATGAGATGGGTTTGATGACGACCAGAGATCACCACAATTACCGGGCGATCTTTGAGAACATTACTTCCTTCATTAAACCTCCTGACGTACTCGTTTACCTCCGTGCTTCCGTACCCACACTAGTTAACAATATTCAGCGCCGGGGACGTGAGTATGAAGCAAGTATCCGCATTGATTATTTATCTAAGCTAAATGAGAAATATGAAGCCTGGATCAAGGATTATAGCCTTGGAAAATTACTGATCCTGGATAAGGATAAGCTTGATTTCACGAATAATCCTGAGGATTTGGGTACGATCATTCAATCAATTGACGCAGAAATAAACGGTTTATTCTAAGATGAAAGTATTAGGTGTAATTCCTGCCCGCTATGCCTCTACCCGTTTCCCCGGGAAACCGTTGGTGGATATTCAGGGAAAAAGCATGATCCGTCGCGTCTATGAACAGGCAGCTAAAGCTTCCGGAATAGACAAGGTAGTGGTCGCGACCGATGATGAACGCATTGCAACAGAAGTTAAAAGCTTTGGCGGCGAGTTCATCATGACCGGCAGTCAGCACCAAAGCGGTACCGATCGTTGTGCAGAGGTGATTGGGCAGGTTCCTGGATTTGATGTCGTAGTAAATATCCAGGGCGATGAACCCTTTATTGATCCTGCACAAATCGATCTGCTGATTTCCTGTTTTACCGATCCGCTGGTACAACTCGCCACCTTAATTAAGGAAATTCATACACATGAAGAGTTGTTCAACCACAACCTTCCGAAAGTGATCCTGAACAGCAAAAGAGAAGCCGTTTACTTTAGCCGGCAAACCATTCCGTACCTTAGAAATGCGGAAAAAGAGAATTGGCTGAAGGCACATCAGTTTTATAAACACATCGGTATTTATGGTTATACCGTTCCTGTTTTACTGGAAATCACTAAACTCGCGCCCTCCAGTCTGGAAATCGCAGAAAGCCTGGAGCAATTGCGATGGGTAGAGAATGGTTATTCCATTCAAACGAGAGTAACAACCATAGAGACCATTGCTATTGATACCCCTGAAGATCTGAATAAAATCATTCGCTCATGAGAAATACGTATTACATCTTTCTGTTCTTTTCCCTGGGATTCTTTAGCGCCTGTACCAACAACACAGGAACAGAGGGAACACAAAACGGAAAAGCGGAGGGCCAGACCTTGTTGAAACCTTTCAGTGATTCGGTAAAACTGGATACCTTTAGAGTTGCCCTTAAGGGGGAATCGCTAAAAGACATGGTCATGAGTTTTAACATTACCGCACACGATGGGGCTAAAATCTATCAGAAAGATTTTAAGGCAACCGATCTGATCAGGAATTATGAATCTACGCTTGACCTGAAGAAAGAATCGAAACAAAAGGAATTTATTCAGCAGGAACTGAAGTTGTTCTTTGAGGATGAAAATTTTCTGGAGCCCGCAGTGACGGAGAATGAAAACCCTGATGCCAATACCCCCGACAAAGCATTCTTTGCCGAATTAAAGCGCTCGGGTCTAAATGGCTTCAAGTACAGGACATCAAATGAGCAAAAGGTGTATATCGCCTGGTCTGCAAAGGAACATAAAGTGCTTCCCTACTATAGCTGCTGCAAGTAACATTCATAAAAATATAAGCCTTACGGGGCGATCACAAAAAGGCCTGCAGGTGCTAAAGCAGCATATTTTCGTTCGCTTTATGAAAAAAGTTGAAAATTATATTGTGATTAAAATATATTTTACATTATATTTAGATAATGAAATTGTAAAAACTAAATTATAAACAACCAAAACCAGCATATTCTAACCAAATATAATTTAAAAATTGCCCGGAATTTTTCGGGCATTTTTTTTTATCCCTAATTTTTCTTTCAAAAACCAACAATATTCCTGAAAATTAATAGTTACAAAAAAATAGTTATTAGATTTAGGAACTCTCGATGAAGTTACCCGGTAATTTATGCTGAAAAAATTTTTCATTTATATACTTTTCATTTTATTTTCTTTTACCGTTTTAGCACAAAAGGCAAGTATTAAAGGGATAGTTGTCGATACATTAGAGAAAAAGGTGTTGGAAAACAGCTCGGTGCTCTTGCTCCGTTCTACCGATTCTATATTGGTAAAAACGACGCGTACGGATAAAGAGGGGCGTTTTGAATGGAATAACCTTGCTAAAGGTGACTATAAATTACTCATCAGCTATCCGAAAATGGCCGATTATATCCGCAATTTAAGAATAGCCGAAAATACAGTATTAGACCTGGGCAGGATCAATATGGAGTTAAAATCAAAACTGCTCAATGAAGTCGTGATCGCTGCAACAAAAAATGCCGTCCGTATGCGGGGCGACACCCTCGTCTTTCAGGCTGATAGTTTTGCGGTGCGAACCAACGCCAACGTGCAGGAGCTTTTAAAAAGACTCCCTGGATTTGACATTGATAAAAACGGAATGATCAAAGCCCAGGGAAAAGAAGTAAAGACGGTGCTGGTAGATGGGGATGAATTTTTTGGGGACGATCCCCTGCTGGCAACAAAATACCTGAGAGCCAATGCTGTGGAAGAGGTACAGGTGTATGACAAAAAGAGTAAAACCGCAGAATTAACCGGTATTGATGACGGAGTAAAGAACAAAACTATCAATATCAAACTTAAAGAAAATGCGAAAAACGGATACCTGTCTACGCTGGACGCCAATGTCGGCAGTGATGCCTTCCAGGATTATGGCGGCATGATGGGTATCTTTAAAAATAAACTGAAGACCGCCATTTTCGGCACCTACTCTACCCTCGACAACGAGTCAAAGATCAACAATTCCATGCGAAAGCTGAAAGGCGAAGAATACGACCAGATCGAAGTTGGCGATGATGGCAGTTCGATCATGTATTCCTCCGGAGGCGATGATGATGACGATTATTATTCTTCTGCAGGTGGATTACCTAGTAATCTAAACCTGGGAGCACATTACTCTGATAAATTTGACCATAATAAGATGGGCTTAAAATTAAACTTCAAAGTTTTTGACAATAAGAACACCAATATTAAAACAACCAATTCCCAGGAACTCCTTCCCGATCAAAAGCGTTTTTTCAGCAGCGGCAGGACAGAGGACCATTCCAAAGTTACCGGAGAAAATATCCGTGGTACTTATAACTATCACATAGATTCCTTGTCTACGCTTAAGATCTCCTTTGGCTTAAAAAAGAACAGAAGTTATACAGAATCCGATACGAAAAACGGCAGTACCAGCGAATCAGATAAAACCATTAGTCAGAACAAGCAGTCTAATATTGGCAGTGGCTCCGCGGATGCTTTTAACGGAAACATCAACTGGTCCAGACGATTTAGAAAAAAAGGCCGGGTATTGTCCATCGATATTCAACCGGAAAACCAGAATAATAAAGGGTTGGAACGAAGTCTGAACCATACCGAATATTTTGACAATAAGGGAAACTGGGACCGCAGTGAAGACATCAACCTGATCAAGGACAATTCCGGAACACAAAATTCTATCGGAGCCAGGGTCAGTTATGCCGAGACACTCACTAAAAGATGGTCTATGGAAACCGGTTATACTTTTAAGACCATTTCATCCAGCAGCAACAGGCTGGTATATGATTATGTGACGGGTATAAAAAGTAAAATTGATTCGCTGAGCAATAACTTCAAATTCATCAATTTTTCTAATATCGGAAAAATGATTTTCCAATATAAAGCAAAAAACTTTTCTATTTCCAGCGGACTGGAAGCAACCATCACCACTTTTGAGTTAAAAGATTTAGACCGTGAAAGTAATTTTCAACGTAAATACCTTAACCTTTCTCCCCGGACCAATCTGTTTTACAAGCTGAGCAACAATACCAGCCTCGCACTAAACTACAATGGCTTTACCCAACAGCCAAGCATTGAGCAGATTCAACCGGTAAGACAAATCAATAACCCACTGTTTCAGGTGATCGGAAACTCCTTATTGAGGCCTTCTTTCACCAATAATTTTGGTATTTCCTACAACAGCTTCCTAATGAATTCTGATCAATACATCTCCGGATATCTGAATTATGGCTTTACCAATAATGCAATTGTAAACTCAGAGCACGTAGATAAATTTAACAAAAGGATTTCCAGCTTCATCAACCTGGATGGAAACAATTCCCTTAGTGGCAATATGTATTATTCAAAAGGCTTTTCCAAGCTTCATTTCCGGATGGGCCTGGACCTGAGTTTCTATAGGTCCAACAATGTGGCCATCATCAACGAGGTGAAAAACAAAACCGCAAATACCCAGTATAATGTAAAGGGCTCATTTAACTATTATACCTCAAAAATAGACCTCAATTACTCTCCTTCTGCAACGATCATGTATGGTAAATCATCTATTGGTGGAATCAATGACGGAAAAAGTATTACCCATAACCATGAGTTTTCAGGTACGGTCCAACTACCTTACCGCACAGAGTTCAACAGTACGGTCTCCATTTCTTTAAGACCTGCAAACTCTTCTTTCGGCCAGGACCTGAATGTAGTGATCTGGAATAGCTATCTGGCCACCAAGGTTGGGAAAAGTGAAGCATTGGAACTAAAGATAACGGTGACCGATATTCTGAACCAAAAGATCGGCTACAACAGATTTGTTGGAGGAAATGTGATTAGTGAAAACACATTTAGTTATATTCCGCGTTATGTATTATTTGGGGTAAGCTGGAATTTAAGTGGTAATTTCACGAAAATTCCGGTTAATAAATAAACATGATGATAAGGCTGGCTTCCTTCTTGCTTTTAATTTCCTCCTGGACAGGTCTGAAGGCCCAGCAGCTGTTTATTCCATATGGCAAGATCAGCTTTGAGAAAAAGGTCAATCTGCAACGGAGTCTGGCAGAATGGGACCTCCCGGATGAAGCCAAAGAAAAAATAAAAAAATACAAGATTACGAACTGGGAGTTGTCTTTTAACCGGTCAAAATCAATCTTTAAATCTGTAAAACAAGAAGAGGAACAGACAAACAACCTGTTTTTTGATTTTGCAGGAGAACCGGAAAATGAACTATACTCCGATTATCAAAAGCAGAACAGGGTATTAAAAAAAAGAATCATGGGAGATGACTACCTCCTGAATGATACCATTCCTAAGGTCGACTGGAAGATTATGCACGATGTGCGGAACATTGCGGGTTATGAATGCAGAAAAGCCATCGGCAGAATTAATGACACAGTGTATGTCGTTGCCTTTTATACAGATGAGATCTTACTGAGGGGTGGTCCGGAAGGATTCAGCGGTTTGCCGGGCATGATCTTAGGCCTTGCCATCCCCCGTTATTATACCACCTGGTTTGCGACAAAAGTTGCGGCCTTTACCAACTCTTCCGCAGACATTGTACCTCCCTCTAAAGGAAAAAAAACAGAAACGGAGAAAGATTTAAAGAAATTGCTGGAAATATTTACCCGATATGATGAGCAAAAAAAAGAAAAACCTGAAGAGCAGAAAAAGCGGCTCTATGGTTTCGTCCTGTAACATTTTCAGCGATAAGCGCTTACCCCTTCTTTTCCTTAGACAATTTTATTTGTACAATTTGCCCTTCAGCTTCCGTTTTATTTGCTAACTTTGTATCCCGTACAAAAACAATAAAAGTAGCATAAAAGCTGCTTTTATATCAGAAACTCACAAAGCATGACTAAGTATATTTTTGTTACGGGCGGTGTTACTTCCTCATTAGGTAAGGGCATCATCTCCGCTTCATTAGCCAAATTATTACAAGCAAGAGGTTACAGTGTAGCCATTCAGAAATTTGATCCCTATATCAACATCGATCCGGGAACATTAAATCCGTATGAACATGGGGAATGTTATGTGACTGAAGACGGTGCTGAAACAGATCTTGACCTTGGTCATTATGAGCGTTTCCTGAATGTCCCTACTTCACAGGCAAACAACATCACTACCGGAAGGATTTATCAAAATGTGATCAATAAAGAGAGACAGGGAGAATATCTTGGAAAAACAGTTCAGGTAGTTCCTCACATCACGGATGAGATCAAACGCAACATGCGCATTTTAGGTGATAGCGGTAAGTATGACATCGTCATCACTGAATTGGGCGGAACCGTTGGTGATATCGAATCTTTGCCATTTATCGAAGCAGTACGTCAGTTTAAATGGGAAGAAGGTGCAAACAATGCAATTGTAATCCACTTAACACTAATCCCTTTCCTTGCTGCTGCCGGTGAGTTAAAAACAAAACCTACGCAACACTCTGTAAAAGCATTATTGGAATATGGTATTCAACCGGATATCCTGGTATGTCGTACAGAACACCACATCAATGCCGATATCCGTAAGAAAATCGCTTTATTCTGTAATGTAAACATCAATGCTGTAGTAGAATCTATCGATGCTTCTACCATTTACGATGTTCCATTGCTAATGATGAAAGAGCAACTGGATAAAACAGTATTGAGCAAATTGAAACTTGCCCAGAAGAACGAACCTGATATGGAAAGCTGGAAAGATTTCCTTGGGCGTCTAAAAAATCCTACCGCCGAAGTGAAAATTGGTTTAGTGGGTAAATATGTAGAACTTCCTGATGCTTATAAATCAATCATTGAATCTTTTGTACATGCAGGAGCTAAAAATGAATGTAAAGTAAAAGTAGAATATATTCATTCCGAAAGCATCCACCCTGAAAATGCAAAAGAACGTCTGATGCATTTAGATGGCGTATTGGTTGCCCCTGGTTTTGGAAGCCGCGGTATTGAAGGAAAAATTGATGCCATTAAATATGTACGTGAACATGATGTTCCTTTCTTTGGTATCTGTTTAGGAATGCAATGTGCGGTGATCGAGTATGGTAGAAACGTTTTAGGTTTAAAAGATGCCAATACTACTGAAATTGAGGAGAACACAGCAAATCCTGTGATCAATATGATGGAAGATCAGAAAGCGATAACAAACAAAGGCGGTACCATGCGTTTGGGATCTTATCCATGTGACCTTAAAAAAGGCACTAAAGCTTATGCAGCTTATGGCAAAACGCACATCTCTGAGCGTCACAGACATCGTTATGAATTTAATAATGATTATCTGGCTCAATATGAAGCTGCAGGAATGATTGCTTCAGGATTAAATCCTGATAGCCATTTAGTGGAGATTGTGGAATTGAAAAACCATCCTTTCTTCGTTGGTGGACAATTTCACCCAGAATTAAAATCAACAGTTGCTAATCCTCACCCACTTTTTGTTAAATTTGTCGCCGCCGCGATGGAATTTGCGAAGAAGAAAATAAAATAATACGAGTTTAAATAACAATAATGGATAGAAATACGTTTACAGGCCTGTTCCTGATCATGATCGTTTTGGCCGGTTCTTTTTACTTTTTTGGTCCCAGTCAGACTGAAATCAATAAAGAAAAGGAAAGAATTGCAACAGATTCTTTGAAGAAAGTTGCCGCCGCTACGAAAACTACTGCTCCTGCAATCGCAGCAGCGAAACCTGCTGTAGATTCAGCAACATTATCAGGTCCTTTTGGTGGCAGCATTGCGGGTACCGTTCAAACTACCGTTCTGGAGAATGAAAACCTTAAATTAACGCTAACCAATAAAGGTGGTAAAATCTTATCTGTAGAGGTAAAAGGCCAGAAAACCTATAATGGAAAGCCAGTGATCTTATTTGATGGAGATCAGAATAAGTTTGGCTTAAAAATGAATATTGGCGGTAAAGAAGTAAATACCAACGATCTTTATTTTGCAGCTACAAAAACAGGAAACCTGGTTAGCATGCGCGCCAATTACCTGGGTGATAAATACATTGAGTATACTTATGACTTGAAGCCTAAAAGCAATAACGTAGCCTTCAATATCAACCTGAATGGTTTAAATCAGGTGATTCAAACAGATTCTGTCGCCCTGAACTGGGAGACAACTTTGCTGGAACAGGAAAAATCAGGCCAAAAAGAAAAAGAGCATGCTGCTCCTTTCTATAAATACATAAATGAAACTCCTGATCATTTGAGCATTGCTAAAGATGAAACAGAAGAGTTGAAAAAAGGAAAAATCGAATGGTTCTCCTTCAAACAACAATTTTTCTCTGCAGTATTGTTACCTAAAGTAGCTTTTGAAAGTGGAAAACTGGGTGTTACCGTATTGACAAAACCGGGAGAGATCAAACGTTATTCGGCAGACATGAAAATGCATTTCGGACAACTGGCTTCTCAAAACTATGCAATGGATTTCTACTTCGGTACAAATAAATTTGATGTATTAAAAGCACAGGGTCACGAAATTGAGAAACAGGTAGATATGGGCTACTGGCCATTGAAATACATCAACAGGTTTGTGGTATTGCCGGTATTTAAATTCCTGGAAGGCTTTGGATGGAACTATGGTCTGATCATCCTGATCTTAACCATCTTGCTGAAAGTGGCGATGTCTCCGTTGACGTACAAATCTTATATCTCAATGGCTAAGATGAGAATTCTTAAGCCGGAGATGGATGTGATCAAAGCTAAAGTTGGTGAAGATAACCCTACCCTATTACAACAGGAATACCTGAAACTGTATAAGCAGGTTGGCGTAAATCCTTTGGGAGGTTGTTTACCAATGCTCCTTCAGCTTCCTTTCGTAATGGCCTTCTTCTTCTTTTTCCCGAACTTATTTGAGTTAAGAGGAGAAAGCTTCCTATGGATGAAAGATCTTTCCACCTATGATGATTTCATCAAATTTGGATTCACCATTCCATTCATCGGAGATCACCTGAGTCTGATGTGTGTATTGATGACCATTTCCACGTTGATCTACACTTATTTCAATAACCAGATCTCTGGTGCTACAGGACAAATGAAATACATTGGATATATTATGCCAGTGGTTTTCTTAGGTGTACTGAACAGCTATCCTTCAGGATTGAACTATTATTACTTCCTGGCAAATATGTTGACCTTTGCACAG
>Ga0307414_10000680_pt1 | contig 17420 bp, 11 predicted proteins | sample DK1Ometagenome_FD_203804 | JGI IMG/M metagenome (GOLD analysis project Ga0307414, IMG submission 203804) | Maize rhizosphere microbial communities from greenhouse at UC Davis, California, United States - DK15-O-3 | ecosystem: Host-associated > Plants > Roots > Rhizosphere > Soil | place: USA... | reverse complement strand
GTTCTATTTGTGCGCGGGGATCGGCATCAGTATGTTTGTGCAGTTCCTGCTCATTGCGGGTGGCTCCACAGGGGCTCTGCCCCTTTCGGGTGTCGCGTTGCCTTTCATCAGCTATGGAGGTTCGTCGCTGGTGGCCAATATGCTGGCTGCGGGGATCCTGCTCTCCATATCGCAGATCCGGGGCACACCGGTCCAGATGGAATTTATTACGAAGCAACAGGACAAAAACCTGGTGCCTGCACTCTTGTCTGCCACGGTGGCTGTGGTATTGCTGACCATAACGGTTTCAAGATATGTGATGACCAATCAGAAATGGGTGGTGCAGCCTGCATTGGTGGCCGACCGCAGCGGCCTGCGGATGTTCAGCTACAATCCGCGGATTTCTATTTTGATGAATAAACTGGAGGCCGGGCAGCTTTACGACAGGAAAGGCCGCATCCTGGCGACCAGCAACCCGGATTATGTACGGAAACAGGCAAAGACTTTTAAAGCGGCCGGGATCAGCTATGACCTCGATTCGGCATTGCATAAGCGGGTAGACCGTTATTATCCTTTTGAGGAGCAGACCTTTTTCTGGACAGGGGACCTGAATACGGGTATATTTAATGGAAGTACAAATGGTTATTTTGCGGAATATGAGCATGCGGCCGAACTGAGGGGTTTTCATACGCCGGTTACTTCTTTTAATACCAGGGCCAGCAAATATCGGGAGGACCGCTTCCTGCCCAGGGGGGTAAAGGAAATGACGGTGAGCAAGCGGGATTATGCTGCACTTGCACCGCTGCTGCTGGCCGGGATAAACAGCCAGCAGGTGACGGCTTTTAAAAAGCGGAACCGGGATGTGAAACTGACCATTGATGCCCGCTTGCAGGCTACGATACAGCATTCCATGTCTGTAGATGATTCGCTGAAAAAGAGCCGGGTCTCTGTGGTGATCATGGAAGACAACACCGGTGATGTACTGACCTCGGCGGTTTATCCGCTGCCGCCGGTAAAGGACTGGGAATTGCTGAATATGACCGCAGCGGAACAGAACAGGCTTTCGGGATGGTATACGACTACTGACCTTGGATTTACCCTGGCGACACAGCCCGGATCGACAGCCAAGCTGGTCACTACTATGGCGGCCTTTAACAAAATGGGTATGGCGGCTACGGAAAGGAAATTTACCGTGAGCATGAGGGAAAGAATCAGGACAAAAGGAATAGAACCGGATGAGACCGGGGTGATCACGCTGGAAAGGGCATTGGTTAAATCGAACAATGTGTACTTTATAAAACTCGCAAATGAGGAACATCTGCAGGAGGATATGGCTGCGCTTTACTTAAAGACGGGGATGTTCCTGAGGGGTGTGGGCGGTTATTATTATGAAAAAGGAATAGTGAGTGCCCAGCAGGAAAAGAAATGGTATGACCTTTGGCGCAGAACGGAATTCAATACCAGGCCGCGGTACGACCCGTCAAATATTCACCGCACGCGTGCTAAAGGTATTTCAGGCATGTCATGGGGACAGGGTGAACTGATCGCTACACCTGCTTCGGTTGCCAGAATGGTGAGTGGCATTGCCAATAAAGGGACGCTGATTGGCAATCGTTTTGTGCTGAAGATCAGTGATTCGCTGACGGCGGTAAACTCTGGCATAAAACTGGCTAATGATCCGCAGTATGCGGCACTGATGACTGATTATATGCTCAAGCAAAGTGCCGGAAAAGTGTATACTTTGAAACTGACTGTGGCGGGTAAAACGGGTACGCCTGAGCGGATCTGGAAACAGGAGCAGATCAATGATGGCTGGTATGTGTTCTTTGCCCCAAAGAAATCCGGCAGCGGGCATGTCGTGGTGTGTATCAGAATTGAATCGACCAGGGGATCGAGCAAAGCGGTGCTGCTGGCCGGACAGCACATTATACCTGCTTTACTGAAATTGGGCTATATTAAGGATTTTAAAAAAGACAAGGTGACTGAACCTGATTTGATTAACTAATTGCTAAAACGAAACACAGATGGGCATGTTTAACCTTTTTAATAAAAGCACACCTGAAAAGCCTCAGGATGTAAAGGCTATAAGGGAAGCGCTGTTGTTGTTCATTAAACAGGAACTACAGAAAATGGAAGGCGGTGAAGGCAGGCACATCAAGGGCTTCGAGCTTTCTATTTGCTGTTTATCTGGTGAGCGGTTTATGTACGATTCTGCTGTTTTTTTTGAAGACAGTGACCGTTTTAAGAATGAAGTGCAGCGAATAGCGGACGACTTTGCCATAGATCTTCCTGAAAAATGGACTATGCAGGTAAATTTTGTGGATGAACTGCCGGCACAGTCCATAAAAATGAATGGCCTTGAGGTGGCGCTGGTTATAAAAACGCCAGAGCATGTGGTGGCCCAAAAATCGACCACAGCCTATATCAGGATATTGAACGGAGAGGCTGAAAAAAAGGTGTATACCATTCATGCAAAAGACGGACGCATCAATATTGGCAGGGACAGGAAAACACAAGACAACGATGGCTTTGTCAGAGAAAATACCATCGCCTTTCCGGATTCGAGCAGTAATACCGGCAACAAGTACATCAGCAGGCAGCATGCGCACATTGAATGGAGCAAGGATGCTTCGGCGTTCGTTATTTTTGCGGATGACGGCGGGGTTCCGCCAAGAAATAAGGTGAAGGTAAAATCAAGCGGAGAGCACAACACCATAAAACTTACTTTTACGGAACTGGGACATACGCTGCTGGAAGGCGACCAGATCATTTTGGGGGAGTCTGCGGTTCTGGAATTTAGTTATCATTCACATTAGCGACGGCATGGCAAAAATATTTACGATTACAGAGGGTCTTGAAAATATGGGTGCATTGCGTACCGGTGGACAGGGCTCTGTGTACAAGGGTAAGCGGATGGGGGCCATCATTACCGCGGTAAAATTATTGCCAACGCCAATACATAAGGAAAATACGGACGACAAGAACTTCAGGGATTTTCAGAGTGAGGTAGAAAAACTGAAAAAAGTAAATGAAAGACCTTCGCCAAATGTGGTCAAGATCCTCAGCTCCGGTTTGACAGAAAGCGGCTCTCTTCCCTTTATAGAAATGGAATACATTGAGGGTCCGGATTTGGAGGACTTGCTGAAGGCACCCCACAATCCGGTATTTAGCATTCGTGAGGCATTGAAACTGGCGGAACAACTGGCTGCCGCGCTGGCACATTGCCATGAAGTTGGGGTAAGGCATGGTGACATCAAGAGCAACAATGTTAAGTTCAACACGGCTACCGGGAATTATATTTTGCTGGATTTTGGGTTGGCTATAATGTCTGATGAGCAGCGAAGATCCAGTCTGCGCAATGCCGGTGCGGTAGAATTTATGGCTCCTGAGCAGTATGACGGAAAAATGTTGTTTGAAACTGACGTTTACAGTTATGGAGTAGTGTTGTACGAACTGCTGGCGGGGAATGTTCCTTTCCCCCTGGTCAATAAGCATGAGTCTGCACGTAACCTGGTGATGGTTGCCCACATTGAAAAACCAGTACCTGACCTGCTGGAACTACGCAGAACGCATCTGCCGGCAGACTGGCCTGAAGATAAAAAAATGGCGGAGATGCAGGTGCCCGGCTGGCTGTTGGAGGTGATTGGCAGGTGCCTGGAGAAATTGCCGGAAAAAAGATATAAGGATGGATCTGAGCTTTATGAGGCGGTTTGTAATGGAATGCTTAGTAAAGAGGAAGTAAGCGGACAGTTCATGGCACTACAGAATGAAAATGCGGTGCTGCGAAATAAAATAAAGGATCATGAGCGACTGGCAAAGTCACGGCTATTGATCATTGCGGCCCTGCTGCTGGGTGTTTTTATAGGTGCTTTTGCAATTGGCTCTTCCTTTAACAGAGAAGACTCTGTGGATACTACAGGTAAAAGTGGTATACCGGGGTCCGGCGGAAAGGATACACTTAACAATGCAAAGCCGGCGGTGGTGAAGCAAAGACCGGAAACGAAACGCGCGGATTCATCTGCGCAAAAAAAAGAGAATGCCGCTCCTAAAAAAAAGAAGAAAACAAAAGACGGATTAGTTGATGATGTACCGTATTTTTAAACAATAATTACCTACACTATGAGCAAAGTATTTACCATAACAGAAGGACTGGAAAACATGGGCGCATTGCGCACCGGCGGGCAGGGATCTGTTTATAAGGGTAAAAGAATGGGTGAGATCATTACTGCGGTAAAAATACTGCCCACTCCTATTCATACAGAGAATGCGGATGATAAGCACTTCAGGAATTTTAAAAATGAAGTGGAAAAACTAAAAAAAGTAAATGAGGTCCCGAATCCGAATGTGGTCAAGATCCTGAATTCAGGTCTTACCGAAAGCGGATCATTTCCTTTTATTGAAATGGAATATATAGAAGGTCCTGACCTGGAAGACCTGTTGAAACCGCCGCATAGTCCAATTTTTACTGTTCGGGAAACAATAAAGCTGGCAGAGCAACTGGCCAACGCGCTGGCACACTGTCATAAGGTAGGTGTAAAGCATGGGGACATTAAGAGTAATAATGTAAAGTTTAATACGGCAACCGGGAACTATATTCTTTTTGATTTTGGGTTGGCGGTCATGTCTGACGAACAGCGCCGCAGCAGTATCCGCCATGCGGGTGCAGTTGAATTTATGGCGCCTGAGCAACACGACGGGGAGATGTTCTTTCAGACCGATGTGTACAGTTATGGTGTGATCCTTTATGAACTGCTGGCAGGGACAGTCCCTTTTCCGCAGCTCAATAAAGGGGAAACTTCCCGAAATGCCGTGATGCTGTCGCACATGGAGAAACCCGTACCTGACTTGTTGTCGCTGCGCCGTACGCATTTGCCTGAAAGCTGGTCTGAAGAGGTGAAAACGAAGGAGATGAATGTCCCGGTCTGGCTCATCAATGTGATCAAAAAATGTCTGGAAAAAGCACCTGAGAAAAGGTATGCCAATGGATTGATCCTGCAGGAAGCGATCTTGCGAAATAGTCTTGAAAATGAGTTGCCGAGGGTCACCGAGCCAGTTACTGCGCCCGCTTCCGTGATGGTTCCGGTTTCGTCAGATCTGCCAGCAGATGTGGTCAGGGTTTCTAAACCTATATTTTATGTAATGATCCTTGCACTGGTTGCTTTGAGCCTTTTTGCCGGTTATTCGGTTTACCTCACTGATGTCAATAAAAGACAACTGGCTTCTTACGCTGATAGTCTGAATATGGTTGCAACGGATACTGTTGTTTCCACACCTCAGGATGTACCAGAGACCGATACGACCGCTGTTATAAAGCCTATCATACCGGATTCTTCCGTTTTAAATGCAAATACCAACGTGGATAGCCTGCAAAAGGAGTTTGAGCGGCAAACTGGTACGGGTGCAATAAAACAGGCGCCGCCAAAAGCACCCGCGGCAGTTAAAGAAAAGACACCGGAGGCGGTGATCGCGAGTGAGGGTAAAAAGTACCAAATCCCTAAAGGTGTCATTTACTTCTATGCCGGTCCTGATCCTGCGAGCAATAGGGACGGCGTTCTGCCATTGTGGACCAATGCGAAGATTGAAAGTATTGATGAACAGAATGGCTTTATTTATATAACGGTGACTACGACAGATGGGGCAGTCACCAAAGGATGGATAAAAAAGACCGATCTGAAGGAAATTTCTTAGGCGGCTCTTACTGCTTTCAGAAATTCTTCTTTTACTTTTTGGGAAAGCGGATTGGATGACTTTGATTTCATTCGCTCGGGATGCCATTGTACAGCAAGCATAAAGGCTTTATCTGACTTGTCCGTAAATTCAAGTGCTTCGATGATGCCGTCTTTTGTTCCGGAGTAAGCGCTAGCCATGAGATTATTGCCTAAATGTCCAGGGTCAACTGCCTGGTGATGTGCGCTGTTTACTTCAGCCTGTTCCATGCCCGTTATACTGCTAAGCAGGGTTTCCGGCTTGATATTGACAGTATGTATTTTGTCTTCTGCTCCTTTCTTATGTATCAGGTGTATCTCTTCCCCATTGTCTTCAAATACTTTCCCTCCTTCAAGGATGTTGATATACTGCATACCTCTGCAGATGCCCAGTACGGGCAGCTTCTGCTTTTGGGAATATTCATAGATCAGCCGCTCAAACTCATCACGCTCAGGCAAAAAGGAATCTGGCATGTATGGATATTTAGCTGCTCCTCCAAATATTGAAGGTAAAACGTCTATGCCTCCGGTCAGCACAAAGCCGTCACATTTGTAAATATCGGCAGTATTGCCGCGTTCAAAAGACAACTCCAGGAGCTCAACATCATTTTTTAGTTCTTCGGGTGTGAACCAGCTCCAGTAGTTTTGAAAATTGGCTTCACTGTAGCTTATTCCGATACGCTTTAAAGGTTTCATATATCTTCGTAAAGTTGTAAATATAAAACGATAATTTTTTTTAACTATTTAAAACTTTTTTACAATATCGTACGTTATAGTTGTGGTTTGTTTGGTTTAGGTTGATCTGTGGTGGATCAACCATCTAATAACAGGGGTAGCTCACAAGGCTTACCCCTGTTCCTTTTAGGGCTATGGAATTTTAAGACATACGTGCTTCTTCACGTAATAATATTGTTATTTTTCATTTTATTACTTTTAATTCATGACAAATTTTAATTTTACATGAAACTTAAGTCGCCTTCAATATCAAACAAAAACCATATAAACAAATGAGAAAAGTATTGTACCTGATTGCAGTTTCAGCTATTGTATATAGTTGCGGCAATAAAGACATTTCGGCTACTTATGTGCCCAGACCATTAACTGTTACCGAAAAATTTAACGAAAGCGCTGAGCCGGGAGATACGGCGCTCAGAATTGTGAAATATAAAGGGGATGAAAAGGAAGCATCGGATGCGAAAGAAGCATTTTCAATAAAGTTCAGGGATACTCTCGTTAATATTAAAATTAGTGAATCAGATAGTGCAGGCGGCACTGGAAAATTTGCATTTGCTCAATTCGTCAATACACAAAAGACAGCAATTTTAGCTCAAATTGCAGACAACTCCGGATTGACGGCTCCCTTTTTCATTATCGCTCTGAAAGAAGGAAAATTAGATGTGGCCAGCCTGTACAGGGCCTCTAATGGAAAATTGGATACGAAATATACCAAAGGTGTTAATCAGGTCGGCAGAAACGGTTATGTGATCAACAATGATTTCTTCGTTGCTAATGTGAACGCTAAGGTATATGTTCTTAAAAGGCAAAATCCGGATGAAAGGATCCAGGGTGAATTTATTACGAATTCACCGGACAAGACCACCCTTGCTTTTTTAACTCCTACGTCATTGTACCAGGTAAACTATGTTGCGAATGAAGCGTTGAATGTGCCTTTAAATAAAGATGCTATTAATGATGCTTATCGTTATATCCAGCAAAACTTTACCTGGCAGGAAGCAAAAGGCGGTATTTATTTTATGAAACCGGGCGGTGACAAAATAGTTGATATCAGTTCTTTTAGATAGGCAAGTTTTATAAAAAGGGCCTGTATCATAAATATGATACAGGCCCTTTTTTGTACAGCGTACTAATTGTCACTTGAGTTTCTTTTAATCCTTTTGTTTGGTGAAGTAATATACCGGGATGCCTATGAGCATGATGAGGACACCCCATCCGCAGGTACTGGTCTTATAGATTAACAAAAGAATACACAGGGCAGTGGCGGTTAAAATATAAAAAAGAGGCAATACCGGGTAACCGAAAGCTCTGTATGGTCGTTCTGCATGTGGCATTTTCTTTCTTAAAATAAAGATCCCGTAAATGGTCAGGATATAAAATATCAATACAATGATGACCACAAAATCCAGTAAATCGCCGTAACGGCCTGTTAAACATAAAGCAGAGGCCCAAAGTCCCTGTATCCACAATGCCCATTCAGGCACATCGAATCGGTTCAGATTAGCGGCTCTTTTAAAGAACAAGCCATCTTTTGCCATGGTGTAATATACTCTGGCGCCAGCCATGATCAAACCGTTATTGCAGGCAAAGGTGGAGATCATAATCATCACCGCAATAATAATCGTACCTGCGTTTCCAAATATATACTGTGCTGCAACAACTGCTACACGGTCTGATTTCGCCGTGGTTATTGAATCGAGCGGCAATACGGCGAGGTACATCAGGTTGGCAAGAATATAAATTACACTGACTATGAATGTACCTAGGAACAAACTTAGACCAACGTTACGCTGTGGATTTTTAATCTCGCCGGCGATAAAAGTGACGCCGGTCCATGCATCTGCGGAAAACACCGAGCCTACCATAGCGGCAGCAATTCCTGAGAGCAATGCTGATCCGCCGATGGTGCTCCATTGTAATGTTTCCAGGCTGAAGGACCTTGGTGTCCATACGTCTGTCCAGTTGGCATTCCATATCTCTGTTTTGGCGCCCAGCAGGAAACCAAATACAACTAAACCAAGCAGGGACATGATTTTGATAATGGTTAAGAAAGTCTGTAGTAATTTACCGTTTTTAACGCCTCGGCTGTTAATGTAGGTGAGTAAAACGATGGTCACAATAGAAACAAGCTGCGCTGCATGCAGTTTAAAATTTCCGGTTTGCCAAAGGATATTGTTTTCACTGAAGGGTTCGTATAAATAGGCTGCGAATTTTGAAAAGGCCACCCCTACGGCTGCTATTGTGCCGGTCTGGATCACTGCAAACAGACTCCATCCATACAGAAAAGCAATCAATTTGTTGTAGGCTTCTTTTAAATAAACATATTGTCCACCGGCTTTTGGGAACATTGCGCTCAGTTCACCATAGCTAACAGCAGCAATGACGGTAATAAGCCCTGTTAAGACCCAGATCAGGATGAGCCAACCTGCCGAGCCTACATTTCTGGCGATATCGGCACTGACGATAAATATCCCTGAGCCTATCATGGAACCTACGACCAGCATAGTCCCGTCTAACAGTCCAAGTTCTCTTTTAAAAGAGCCATCTTGAGTTTCTTCTTTCATGTTTGGTATGGTTGGTTTTTAAGAATCAAATACTTTTATTCTATGATCGCGCAGTGCTAATATATTTAAACTTAAATAAAACTTCGTATGCATTTATATAGATCTCTGAAAAATACTTTTATAACTGTATATTGCTTCCAATGGCTGTGTTGAATAAATATTGCGACGAAATGACGAAAAATTTGGTAATTACATAAACACGCTTATTTTTGCAAACCCCTCATTGCTGTTTTTTATGGCCCGCTCTATGGATGATGAAGGGAATACTAACCAGACTATAAACCAACCTTAAAAAGAAACTAAACGAGAATATCAACATATGGAGTTTTTACAAAACAATTTAATCTATTTTATCCCTGTACTGGGTTTGATAGGGATCCTGGTGATGGCTATTAAAAGTGCATGGGTAAACAAACAGGATGCAGGCGACAAAAACATGCAGGAACTGGCCGGCTATATAGCTGATGGTGCAATGGCCTTTCTAAAGGCTGAATGGAAGGTGCTTAGTATTTTTGTGGCATTTACTGCCGCACTATTGGCGTATTCGGGAACTGTTCATGAGGTAAACGGGGTACAATTACACTCAAGCTGGATCATTTCTATCGCTTTCATTATCGGTGCGGTATTTTCAGCAACGGCAGGATATATTGGCATGAAAGCCGCTACTAAAGCAAATGTAAGGACCACTCAAGCTGCAAGAACAAGTCTGAAGCAGGCTTTAAAAGTTTCTTTTACAGGCGGTACAGTTATGGGTCTTGGGGTAGCTGGTCTGGCTATTTTGGGGCTTGGAGGACTCTTTATTGTTTTTCTGCAAACATTTGATGTGGTAGCCGCAAATAGTGTGGAAATGAAAACGGCAATTGAAGTGCTGACCGGTTTTTCTCTGGGCGCCGAATCTATTGCACTTTTTGCACGTGTGGGTGGTGGTATCTATACTAAGGCTGCCGATGTCGGCGCTGACCTGGTTGGTAAAGTGGAAGCTGGTATCCCTGAGGATGATGTGCGTAATCCGGCAACTATTGCTGATAATGTGGGTGATAACGTAGGTGATGTGGCCGGAATGGGTGCCGATCTGTTTGGTTCTTATGTAGCGACGATATTGGCGACCATGGTACTGGGACAGGAAATTGTTGCTGCAGATAATTTTGGAGGCATGTCTCCTATTTTGCTGCCAATGGTGATCTGCGGATTAGGCATTTTGTTTTCAATAGTAGGAACCTGGTTTGTCCGCATCAAGGGTGAGGATTCTAACGTACAAACGGCGCTGAACCTGGGCAACTGGGGGTCGATCGTCATTACTGCTATTGCATCTTATTTCATCGTGATATGGATGTTGCCTTCAAACCTGCATTTGCGCGGTGTTGATTTCACAAGTATTGATGTGTTTTTTGCGATCATAGTTGGTCTGGTGGTCGGTACTTTAATGAGTATCATTACTGAGTATTATACTGCTATGGGTAAGGGTCCGGTAAATTCTATCATTCAGCAATCGGGAACAGGGCACGCCACTAACATTATCGGCGGTCTCTCTGTAGGTATGAAATCTACTGTTGCCCCTATCCTGGTTTTGGCTGGGGGTATTATTTTCTCTTATGCTTTTGCAGGTTTATACGGAGTGGCAATAGCGGCCGCTGGTATGATGGCCACTACTGCAATGCAGCTGGCAATTGACGCATTTGGTCCGATTGCAGATAACGCGGGTGGTATCGCCGAAATGAGTCAGCTTCCTCCTGAAGTACGCGAGCGCACCGACAACCTGGACGCTGTAGGCAATACCACTGCCGCTACGGGTAAAGGATTTGCAATTGCTTCTGCAGCATTGACTTCTCTGGCCTTGTTCGCTGCTTTTGTTGGTGTTGCCGGCATTTCTGCCATTGATATTTATAAGGCCCCTGTTTTAGCCGGACTGTTTGTTGGGGCGATGATCCCCTTTATTTTCTCAGCTTTGTGTATCGCCGCAGTCGGTAAGGCAGCAATGGACATGGTACAGGAAGTTCGCCGTCAGTTTCGTGAGATTCCGGGAATTATGGAATATAAAGCTAAACCTGAATATGAAAAATGTGTGGCCATTTCTACCAAGGCTTCCATCAGGGAAATGATGCTCCCTGGGGCTATCGCACTTTTAGTTCCTATTATAGTAGGTTTTGGATTTAAGGGCGTTTTTCCGTCGGTAAGCTCGGCGGAAATACTGGGAGGCCTGCTTGCAGGTGTTACGGTGTCAGGTGTGCTAATGGGAATTTTCCAGAGCAATGCGGGTGGCGCATGGGATAATGCTAAAAAATCATTTGAAAAAGGTGTAGAAATCAATGGGGAAATGCATTATAAAAAATCTGAACCGCATAAGGCTTCAGTAACGGGTGATACTGTAGGTGATCCGTTTAAAGATACTTCAGGGCCATCAATGAACATTTTGATCAAACTGATGTCTATCGTTTCACTGGTTATCGCACCTTATATCGCAGTTTCTGTGGATAATGTATCGTCTGTAAAGCCAGAAACCGGCAAACACCTACAAATCGCTGCAACTGCTACCTCTGTAAAAGTGCATAAGGTTAAAAAAGCCGCAGAACTACTGGAGAAAAAAATAGAAAAATTGGTCAATGAAAGCCTGACCGCTCAATAAGACTGGAATTGTTACCATATAAAAGGGATTTTGAAAAGAAATCCCTTTTATATTTAGATATATTTTATTTAGGTTTGGTACCTGGAATATAAATTAAGCGACATTATAGAAAAACTTTAACTAAACTTAGAATTTATGAATTTTAGAAAGTCAATTGACTTGCTTACTAAAGAGGCTGCGGAAAGCGGAGAGGGCACGCTGAAGCGGACGCTCGGCCCCGTAAATCTTGTCGCTTTGGGTATTGGTGCAATTATCGGCGCAGGTCTGTTTTCAATAACAGGATCAGCAGCAGCTAATAATGCCGGACCTGCTATTACCATTTCATTTATCATTGCGGCGGTAGGCTGTGCTTTTGCTGGTCTGTGTTATGCAGAATTTGCCTCAATGATCCCGGTTGCAGGTAGTGCTTATACCTACTCCTACGCAACCATGGGTGAATTTGTTGCCTGGGTTATTGGATGGGATCTGGTGCTGGAATATGCCCTGGGTGCCGCAACGGTTTCTATTAGCTGGAGTCGATACCTGGTGAAGTTTCTAGCCTATTACGACATTCATCTGCCTGCGCAGGTAACGATGTCACCTTTCGAACATGCTACACTGCTTGATGGCACCGTAGTTTCCGGTATGTTTAATTTGCCAGCTGTATTCATCATTGTGCTCATGTCTTTTGTATTGATCAGAGGAACAAGTGAGTCTGCATTTGTTAACGGATTAATAGTGGCCATCAAAGTGGTCATTGTTTTCATATTTATATTACTGGGATGGAAATATATCAATGCGGAAAATTATTCTCCGTATTTTATTCCTGCTGATAAACCGGGGCATGAGAGTGTATTTACACACGGGTGGGGCGGTGTGATCAGGGCGGCCGGGATTGTATTCTTTGCCTACATTGGTTTTGATGCGGTGTCAACAGCTGCTCAGGAAGCAAAAAATCCAAAAAAGGACATGCCAATCGGCATCCTTGTCTCCTTGTTTATCTGTACCATATTATATATCCTTTTTGCCCACGTAATGACCGGAGTTGCAAATTATGATTTGTTTAAAGGTCAGGATGGCATTGCACCTGTTGCGGTTGCAATCGACAATATGGGTGCAAAGGACGCTGCCGGTATAGTAACACCTGCTTTTCCATGGTTAAATAAATTGATTATCCTTGCCATTTTAGGTGGATATGCCTCTGTTATTCTGGTAATGTTGCTTGGACAGTCAAGGGTGTTCTTCTCTATGAGTAAAGACGGTTTATTGCCTAAAGTATTTTCAAGAGTACATCCTAAATACAGTACTCCTGCAAAAAGTAATTTATTATTCATGGTATTTGTAAGTCTGTTTGCGGCATTCGTACCCGCAACTGTAGTGGGAGAGATGACCAGTATCGGTACTTTGCTTGCTTTTATCCTGGTATGTATTGGTGTGGTTATTTTAAGGAACAGGATGCCCGATTTACCGAGAGCATTTAAAGTGCCATTGGTTCCCTTAATCCCAATATTGGGTATTGTGGTCTGCCTGGGTATGATGGTATTTCTACCCTTAGATACTTGGGTACGTTTATTGGTATGGATGATTATCGGTATAAATGTTTATCTCTTTTACGGTATGAAAAATAGCCTCTTGTCTGACAATCTGAAAGCAACTCTCGCAAACAGCACAAAGGTGGTTTCTTATGTCGGTCTGGTATTGGCTGTGTTGCTGATCATTGTCGCGTTGATACATCATAGCATCACAGGCGGTACAGATACCGGTCTGTATTATTTTTCTCTAATATTCGCGGTGGCACACATTATTTTATATGCTTACCGTGCATCGACATCTAATCAGATCCAACCAAAATAGAGGTCTAATTGTCTCGTATAATTTAAAAGCCACTCTCTGAGTGGCTTTTTTTATGGTTTATATTACTGTACCTTTGATAAGGTAAACTAACTTCTATGAAATTTAATTTCAGCCAGATCTTATCGTGCACGATGGTCATTTTTGCCATCATCGATATTTTAGGCTCTATACCTGTGGTCATTGAACTCAGAAGAAAAGCCGGCGGTCATATTCAGTCAGAAAAGGCAACTCTGGTTGCAGCACTGCTAATGATCATTTTCCTTTTTGCCGGCGAGACTTTATTGAAGGTGATTGGTCTTGATGTGGAGTCATTTGCTATTGCCGGATCATTTGTTATCTTTTTTATCGCAATGGAGATGGTTTTAGGATTGACGATATTTAAGGAAGATGTTCACGAAACAGTATCCATTGTCCCTCTGGCTTTTCCTTTAATTGCTGGAGCGGGAACCATGACCACTTTGCTTTCTTTAAAAACGGAGTACGAGACTCAAAATATTATAGTCGGTATTGTAGTGAACATGGTTTTTGTATACCTGGTATTAAAGAATACAAATCGTTTGGAGAAACTATTAGGCAAGTCGGGACTGAGCATCCTGAGAAAAGCATTTGGTATTATTCTTCTTGCTATAGCGATCAAGTTGTTCAGGAACAATACGGGGCTATAAAAGTCAGAAACAGACGGTTCAGTATTTTGTAAAGCGAGCTGCAAACATGGTGTCCGCCTTGTTATTATAACCCTTAATTACTTCTGACCTCTCCAGTTTTAATGGAAGGTTTTCCACGATCCAGGCGACGACTTCTTCATTTTCGAGTCTGAAAACCGAACAGGTAATGTAGATGAATGGTTTGCCCTCCTTAAGATACTTCACGACATTACCCGCTATTGTCTGTTGCAGCTTCGAAAAATAAGCAATCTTCTGATCGTCAAAATAGTAAAGCATTTCAGGTGTACGCCCCCAGGTACCTGAACCTGAACACGGGGCATCAAGGATTATCCCGTCAAATTCATAATGGTGGAGATCAGGGTCGTTATTCTGTAGCAGATCCAATACCTTTTTTTGATATTTTTTTAATCCAGCTTCCTGAAAACGCTCATCAAGATTGTTTAAGCTTTCTTCTCTTACATCACTGACCAATAGCTGCACTTTAGGTTCGAGATCATGCAGAAGTAGGGATTTTCCCCCTGATGCAGCACAGCAGTCCCACCAATAATCCCAGGCAGCTGGTTGAAAATAAGCACCTGTTCTCTGGGAAGATACATCCTGAACCTGATAATGTTTCTGATTTGGCATCAGGTGCTCTAGTTTGGTGCCGTTTGGCAGTGCCAGAGTTGTCTCGGTAAGCTGAGTAAAACCAATGTTGTGTTGCTTGAGCGTTTCTGCAAATTGTTCGATATAACCAGCTTTTATCCGCAAAAAAAGATCAGGTTGTGTAAAATAAGATTCATAAAAATCCGGCAGCACAATGCCTTCACTCAGGATATCCTTAAAACTAAATACATCAGCCAGCTGAAATTCGGGATAGCGCTCTTTGATTAAAGTTATTTTTTCCTTAACGGTAAGGCTTACGCGGTCTTTTAAATGGGCTAATAAATCCTCAATGACCAGGCTCGGTGTTTGGTTGCACAGAAAATCGGCAATTGCAAGCCGTAGAATCTGATCTGCATCCGGCATTGCCTTACCAAGCCGGAAAAAACTATAAATATACCTGGTAGCCCAACGCCTGTCGGAGGAGCCCATCTGCTTGTTCCTTTTAAAATAACCGAAAAGAAAGCGATGCAGCGGCATCAGTCCGTCGTAACTTTTAAAAATTTGCTGAAATGACCGGATCTGATGCTCTACCCTCATTCCACTACATTTAATGCGAAATTCTCATAACGCAGCAACATCAGACTTGTATTGATGTAACCCAGCTTCTCATCCTGAATAAAGGAAAAACTATTGTGCAATCCTTTATATTTTTCCTTTGTAAGGTACTGCAGATAATCCTGTCCATGCTGAGCTAACAAAGCAGCAAAGTAAAACCCAATGTCAAAGCCCTTAAAAGCATATTCTCCAGGTTCAAAATGAAATGATGATCTGTATTTCCTGATGAATTCATTAACAGCAGTACTGGTATAGTCTACCTTATATGACGAAGTTACTGTAGTGCGTAAAGCCTGCAGTTTATCAATATTGTAGTTTTGCTTGATCCAGTCAGGATGACCGAAGAGATCCAGGTCCAGCAATCCTGCGTTCTTTAATTTTCCCAGTTTATCCAATGTTGGAATAACGAAATTTCTATTTGGCGAGCATACCACAACCACATATTTTTTATTTTTGATCAGCTTTAATTCCATGTTAAATACCGAGGTATATTCCTGAAATAGAAACTGTTTTTTAGCAGTGGAGAAAAACGTTCTGATCGGTTTACCCATAATCTCATCCTCCGGACTTCCAGGATTGATCAACACTACCACTGTATTTTCCTGATTGTAACTTTTAACGATATAGTCCCCCAGCTTTTTAATGTGCAGATCAATGTTATTGGCTATCGAGATCAGGTTTGGATTGTTAAATTCGTCAGGGTGGGTTGCTGCAAGTGGATTAACTACTGGAATATGCTTTTCAACTGAATAGTTTTTAATGTATTTCAGCCCCTGTGGGAAAACAGGTCCTATAATTAAGTTGGCGGCACTTAAGCCACCATTCTGGATTAATCCAGCCACCCGCGTGTTGTTGTCCCTGGTGTCATAGACATTAAGCTTAAAATTAAGACCCATTGCAGCCGCTGAATCGACACCAATCTTAAAGCCCTGATAAAAATCTATGGCCATAGCAGATTTTTCGACATCGGCCTTTGTTGCTGTTTTAAGGTTAATTTCATTTAACCGAAAAGGTATCAACAAAGTGATGTTCGCCTGTGAAAATCTGGCAACTGGCTTTTCGACCTTCTTCTCTTCGGTTTTCACAGACTCTGTTTTTTTAGCGGGCGCGGTTGTAACCTTAGGTGAGCAGGCAGACAAAAACAATCCGGCAAACAGGATCAGGCAATATCTATTCCCACTCAATGGTAGCGGGTGGTTTTGAGCTAATATCATATACCACACGGTTAATTCCTTTTACTCTGTTAATTATCTCATTAGAAATCTTTGCAAGTACGGTATAAGGAAGGTGGCACCAGTCTGCGGTCATTCCATCTACGGATTCTACAGCGCGTAAGCAGATTACGTTTTCATAGGTACGTTCATCTCCCATTACGCCAACGGATTGAACGGGAAGAAAGATCGCTCCTGCCTGCCAGACTTTGTCGTATAGTCCGGCCTCCTTTAAATTACTGATATAAATGGCATCGGCCTCCTGCAGGATGGCTACCTTTTCAGCAGTCACTTCTCCCAGGATCCTGATGGCCAGACCTGGGCCGGGAAAAGGATGACGGCCAATTATAAAGTCTTCAAGACCCAGTGATCTTCCTACCCTTCTTACCTCATCTTTAAAAAGTGTATTCAATGGTTCGACGATTTTAAGTTTCATGAAATCCGGTAGTCCACCTACATTGTGGTGTGATTTTATGGTTGCAGATGGGCCCTTTACAGAAACCGATTCGATAACATCTGGGTAAATTGTGCCTTGTGCCAGCCATTTTACATCCTGTACTTCGTGCGCCTCATCGTCAAAAACCTCTATAAAAACACGGCCGATGGCTTTACGCTTCAATTCAGGATCTTTAACACCCGCAAGCTGACCTAGAAACCGGTCCTTTGCATCAACTCCTTTAATGTTTAGTCCAAGATGTTTGTACTGTTCCAGTACAGCTGCATATTCATCTTTACGCAGCAGACCATTATCTACAAAGATACAATGCAGGTTTTTTCCGATGGCTTTATGAAGAAGTATGGCAGCAACACTGGAATCTACTCCACCGGAAAGCGCAAGTACTACCTTGTCATCTCCCAGCTTTTCACGCAGGGCAGATATTGTCGTTTCAACAAAGGCATCAGGT
>Ga0307414_10000679_pt1 | contig 17429 bp, 15 predicted proteins | sample DK1Ometagenome_FD_203804 | JGI IMG/M metagenome (GOLD analysis project Ga0307414, IMG submission 203804) | Maize rhizosphere microbial communities from greenhouse at UC Davis, California, United States - DK15-O-3 | ecosystem: Host-associated > Plants > Roots > Rhizosphere > Soil | place: USA... | reverse complement strand
AAAGTTTTATTTGAACAAGCATTTTATTAAAAATAATCTTGAATACTTAACGTTTACATAAAAGCATTATGCTATTGCATAATTATTACTAAATTCGCCGTAGTAAAAAACAATCATATTCATGACACATTTTAACTTTAAAAAATGGAACACCATAACAGGTTGGTTCGCTTTTTTAATAGCCTTAATAACGTACAGTTTAACTGTTGAACCCACCGTAAGCTATTGGGACGCTGGGGAATATATCTTAACGTCATCAAAATTACAAGTTGGCCATCCACCGGGAGCGCCTTTATTCCAAATGTTTGGTGCGTTTTTCTCCATTTTTGCTTTACAACCATCGCAAATTGGCTGGATGATGAATATGATGAGTGCCGTATCAAGTGCTTTTACTATTCTTTTTATGTTTTGGACGATTACCATACTCCTTAAAAAATTGGTTGTTTATTCAAGTTCCAACAAAGAAAATATAGATAATGATTCCGCTGAAGTTTCTTTAACAAAACAACAATACATTGCTATTTTAGGAAGTGGTTTGGTAGGAAGTTTGGCATTTACATTTACCGATTCTTTTTGGTTTAATGCTGTTGAAACTGAAGTTTATGCTATGGCAACTTTAATTATGGCTATCTTGTTTTGGCTTGGACTGCGTTGGGAACAAGACATGGATAAACCAAGAAGCAGCAAATGGCTTATTTTAATTTCTTTTGTTATTGGAATGTCGTTTGGTGTGCATTTTATGGGTTTATTAACCATTCCTGCCATTGGTCTGGTGTATTACTTCAAAAACTACAAAACCATTACCATAAAAAATTTCATCATTGCAAATGTCGTTTCTGTAGCCATCTTATTATTTATTTTCAAATTGTTAGCTCCTAACATTCTTAAAATCTTTAGTGCTCTTGAAATCTTTTTTGTGAATAGTATTGGACTTCCTTTTAATTCAGGTTCTATAATTGCAGGTATTTTATTAGTTGCCATTATTTATTACGGATTAAAATACACCAAACAGAAAAACTACAAACATCTAAATACTGGTATTTTATGTTTAACCTTTATCATCATTGGGTTTTCTACCTGGTTGATGCTTCCTATTCGAGCAAATGCCAATGTGGTCATTAATGAGAATAATCCATCAAGTGCCAGAGAGTTATTGGCTTATTATAATTTGGAACAATATCCAGAAACCCATTTATTTTATGGCCCATTGTTTACAGACCAATATGCTTATTTAAATGAAGACAATCCGTATTCAGACGATAAACCAAAATATGAAAAAGATGAAACTTTAGGAAAATATGTAATTGTTAACGACTACAAAAACGCCAAACAAAATTATAATGCCAGTCATGCGGCTATACTTCCTAGAATGTGGAGTGCAGAACATGCAGATAATTACATGATGTTTTCAGGGTTTTTAGATTTTAAGCTAAAACCCGAATACCAAATGCAAAATGAACTACGGACTTTGGTAAATGATTTTAAAAATAATGTCGCTAAAGGCAATGTTGATTATGAAGAATATAACAATTTCTTAAAACAATATAAAAGTTATGTGGATGTTGAAAAACCTTCACTGGTTAGTAATATTGTTTACATGTTCCAATACCAATTAGGCTATATGTACTGGCGTTATTTTATGTGGAATTTTTCGGGAAGGCAAGACGATATTCAAGGCCGCTATGATAATCATGGTAACTGGATAACTGGTATAAAACCATTGGATGAAAAATTATTGGGCATGTCTCAAGACAATCTTCCAAGTGACATTAAGAATAACAAAGGAAGAAATGCTTATTATTTATTGCCTTTTATTTTAGGCTTGTTAGGCTTTTTCTTTTTATTCAATAAAGACAAGAAATTGTTTTGGGTCATGCTTGTATTTTTCCTATTTACAGGTCTGGCAATTCAATTTTATACGAATGTTCGTCCTTATGAACCTAGGGAACGGGATTACTCCGTGGTGGGTTCTTTTTATGTCTTTGCGCTTTGGATTGGTTTTGGTGTTTATGCCTTATTTGAAACTTTAAAAAAATATGCGCCTTCTAACATAACTGCCCCATTAATCACTGTTGTTTGTTTGGTTTTAGTGCCTGGTATTTTAGCTTCAGAAAATTGGGATGACCACGATAGATCTGATAAATATACCGCTAATTCTATGGCAAAAATGTATCTGGACTCTTGTGCAGAAAATGCCATTTTATTCACTATTGGTGACAATGACACCTTTGCGCTTTGGTATGCCCAAGAAATTGAAGGCTATAGAACCGATGTTCGCGTGGTAAATACCAGCTTGTTCCAAACCGATTGGTATATAGATCAAATGAAACGTAAAGCGTATGAAAGTGATCCCATTCCTTCACAATTAACCCACAAGGATTACAAATTTGGGACTAATGAATTTCTTCAGATTGAAGATATGATTAGTGATACGCTACAAGTAAAACAGTTGTTGGATATTGTACAGAGTAACAATCCTAAAACAAAATATAAGTTTGTTCTTGAACAAAAAGGTTATGACATAACGCAAGTAAGAAGTCAAGATTTAAACGCTAATTATGTGCCAACAGAAAATCTAAGGATTCCTGTAAATAAAGAAAATGCTTTAGAATACGGGATTGTAAAAGCTAAGGATGCAGATAAAATAGTACCTTACATTGATATTCATCTCACAGGTGGTGCATTGTTAAAAAACAGATTGCTCATGCTGGATATTGTTGCGAATAACGATTGGAAACGCCCTATCTATTTTACAGGTGGAAGTTTTGGTGATGACGATTACATTTGGATGAAAGATTATTTACAGCTGGATGGTATGTGCTATAAATTAGTGCCTATAAAAACCCCTGTAAGCGAAACAAACCCTTTTGATATGGGACGCGTTGATAGTGAGCTCATGTACCAAAAAGTTAAAAAATGGAATTGGGGCAATAGCGGTAGTCCAGATATTTATCACGACCCAGAAACCCGTAAAAACTCTATTACCTATAGGGGTAATTTGGCAAGGCTCATTGAACAGCTCATAAACGAAAATAAACTTGATAAAGCTGAAGAAATAGCAGATATTGCTATGATTAATATGCCTGTTGAATATTTTGGATATTACACCCTTTTAGAACCTTACGTTAGTGCTTATTATGAAATAGGTAACAAAGAAAAAGCTCAAAAACTATTCAGACAAGTGGCTAAAAAATATCAGGAAAGCTTAAAATACTACAGTAGTTTAAAAGTAAATAACCAAGAAAAGTTATTTGAAGAAATTTATACTGATATTCAACGCTACAAGGGTTTAGTTGACGTTTTAATAAAATACGATCCTAAATTTGCTGAAAAAGAAAGTGATATTTTTAATAATAACTTAAAATTGTTCAAGCATTTTTATGAAGATGAACCAGAAGAAGACATTAAAACAGATATCGATATTCCTGTAGAAGATAGTACCATTGAAATAACACCCGTTGAGTAAGGCATGTCCTTAACACCCGTAAAAATACCATTGGTTGCTAAAAAGATGTTCCCAAACTATGTTTGGGACATCCCAACTCATGATAAAACACTCTATCTCACCTTTGATGATGGTCCAACTCCCGAAATCACGAATTGGGTATTAAGTACTTTAAAATCATATAACGCAAAAGCCACTTTTTTTTGTATTGGAAAAAACATTAAAGTACAGACAGACATCTTTCAAGATATTTTAAATGATGGACATGCTATTGGAAATCATACATACAATCATATAAAAGGTTGGAAAACAAAAGCTGATGATTATTTACTTGAAATTGAAAAAACACAGGAAATAATGGATTCTCAAGTCTTGAATTCATCTCCTTCAAACGTTAAACTCTTTCGTCCACCTTACGGACAAATAACTCCAAAACAAGGAAAAGAACTGATTAAGTTGAAATACAAAATAATCATGTGGGATGTTATTTCTTTTGATTGGGATAAAACTGTAAGTGAAGAAACCTGTTTAAATAATGTGACAACGAAATCTACTAATGGAAGTATTATTGTTTTTCATGATAGTTTAAAAGCCTCAAAAAACATGCAATATGCATTGCCAAAAACCTTGGAATATTTTAGTGAAAAAGGTTATAGCTTTAAATCTTTAATTTTTTAAATATACTGTTGAATGATGCCAATAAGTGTATTAGCATCTTGCTCGCCACTTTGACGCCATTTCATTTCGCCATTTTTGTAGATGATTAATGTTGGCAATCCTTTTACTCGAAGTGCCTCAGCTAATTCTTCATTTTTTTCAACATCAATTTTAATAACCTTCGCTTTATCACCCAAAGCGGCGGCAACATCTCTTAACACAGCATGCATAGCAGTAGATTGCTCATTCCATTCCGTAAAAAAATCTAACAAAACAGGAATATCTACATCTATAAGTTCCCCAAATTTTGACATACTTTATTGTTTATTAGTCAAATACACTTATACAAACCTACATATTTTTTTCATATTGCAAATAACTGCCATATTTAAAAACATATTTCTCAATGTAATTAATATAAAAATACACAATTTCTTTATATGTACGGTAATTTGTAAAATAATTAAGAAACGCTAGTACCCTTTTTAAGCTCTATCACTGTAATTTCTGGCCAAATGCCCACACGTCCTGGAAAAGCCAAGTATCCAAAACCTCGATTTACATTGATATATTGACCCATTTCTTTATAAATGCCTGCCCAATACTTATAACGCCATTTTACTGGACTCCACTTAATCCATCCTGGAATTTCAATGCCAAATTGCATACCGTGTGTATGGCCGCTTAATGTTAAATGATAGTGATAATCATCTTGAATCACTTCATTTTCCCAATGTGATGGATCGTGGCTCATCAATATCTTAAAATCCTTTTCACCAATATTCTTTGAAGCCTTTTTTAAATCGCCAGCTTTTTTAAAACCTCCCACACCCCAATTTTCAACTCCTAGTAACGCAATTCTTTCGCCTTCTTTTTCAAGATACCTACTTTCATTAAGTAGTAAATCAAATCCCAATTGCTTTTGAATGACCTTTAAATCTTCTAAATTTTTATGCTTGGCTTCATTGGATTCCCAAGACACATAATCGCCATAATCATGGTTTCCTAAAATCGAAAACTTGCCGTCTTTTGCCTTAAGTTCCCCAAAAATATCCATGTAGGGATGCATCTCATCCGCTTTATTATTTACCATATCCCCTGTAAATAAAATCACATCGCTTTCTTGTTCGTTTATTAGACTTACAGCGTACTGTACTTTATCCATATTATCGAAACTTCCACAATGAATATCACTAATTTGAGTGATTTTATAACCATCAAAAGCACTTGGCAAATCTTCAAAATGCAAGGTATATTTTAGAACTTTATAATTGTAACGCCCTTTATAAATCCCGTAAATAATGGATGCAAAAGGGATTGCAGCTAAGCCTAAAGCAATTTTACTAATAAACTGCCGTCTTGCTGGAAAATAATTTCCTTCAGCGGATTTGCCTTCAGCAAAATATCTGTAAATGGCTTGTGGAATTCTAAAAATATCCTCACCTAACATGGCAAATATCAAAACCATTTTTGGAATTAAAATGGCAATAAAAAATCCAACGGCATAAGCATTTGAATGCGTAAACCCGTTACTTCTGTTAAAACCATAATAGCTGTAAACAAAATTGCCAATCACTAAAAAGGTAATTACCCAATAGATGGCTAAAATCCAATTATTTTTAACAACAGTTTTAAATGCTTGATAAGCATAAAAATCTAAAATCCCAAAAACAATTAGAAAGATAATCCAACGAAGCATAGTTTATTTTTTCCAAAGATAAAGGTATTCTAAATATATAGCCAACAAGTGAATTTTTATTTAACTATTAGTTAAGATGGCATCATCTTATTTTGTTCTAACAATAAATAGCTTACTCTTTAATTTCCATTTTAAAGATAACTTTTTGTAGCTTTGGTTTTCTTTCAAAAAAACAAAAATGTCAAATCAAAAACGTCTTTTCCTAGTTGATGCCTATGCCCTAATTTTTCGTGGTTATTATGCTTTTATTAAAAATCCAAGAATCAATTCCAAAGGCACCGATACCTCTGCTATTATGGGGTTTATGAACTCCCTTCTAGATGTTATAAAAAGAGAAAGACCCGACCATTTAGCGGTTTGTTTTGATAAAGGTGGCAGTGTGGATCGTGTGGGAATGTTTGAAGCTTACAAAGCCAATAGAGATGTAACTCCGGAAGCCATTAAAATCGCTATTCCATATATTTGCGACATATTAAAAGCCATGCACATCCCTATTATGGTAAAGGAAGGCTATGAAGCCGATGATGTGATTGGAACACTCTCCAAACAAGCCGAAAAAGAAGGTTATAAAATCTTTATGGTGACGCCCGATAAGGATTTTGCACAGTTGGTTTCCGAAAATATATTTATGTACCGTCCTATTTTTGGTGGTGGTTATGAAACTTGGGGTATTGAAGAAGTTAAGAAAAAATTTGAGGTAAACGACCCATTACAGGTGATTGATTTTTTAGGCATGATGGGCGACTCAAGCGATAACATTCCCGGATTACCAGGTATTGGAGAAAAAACGGCTAAAAAACTATTGGCAGAATACGGCAGTATGGAAAACCTTTTGGCAAACACGCATGAATTGAAAGGCAAAATGAGGGAGAACATTGAAAATGCCAAAGAATTAGGAATACTTTCAAAAAAACTAGCAACCATTATGTTGGATGTGCCTGTGGATTTTCATGCTAAGGATTTTGAACTGGACCAACCCGATATTCAAAAAGTAACGGAAATATTTGAAGAATTGGAATTCCGACAATTATTAGCAAATTTCGTGAAAACATTTGCTGTTGAAAACCAAGTTGCTTCATTAGAAAATCAAAACACCGAAACATCCTCTGAAGAAAAACCCAAAGAAATAAAACCATCCAAAACCAATGCCGGTGCCGGTCAGTTCTCATTATTTGGTGGTGAAGAAGAAGTTATAATAAATTATAGTTCAAGAAACACTGCTACCACTACATCCCATTTTTACCAAAGCGTTGCTCCAGGCATGGGCACTAAATTATTTATTAAAAATTTATTAAGTCAAAAAAGTGTTTGTTTTGATACCGAAACCACAAATATTGACCCCATTATAGCTGAACTTGTGGGAATCGCTTTTTCGTGGGAAACAGGCAAAGGTTTTTATTTGCCATTTCCAAAAAATCAAGAGGATGCCCACGAACTCATGGAACAATTGCGTCCGTTTTTTGAAGATGAATTTGTTCAAAAAATAGGTCAGAACTTAAAGTACGACATCAAAGTACTTCATAAATACAACATCAAAGTAAAAGGCAAATTATTTGATACCATGTTGGCGCATTACCTTATTAATCCCGATATGCGTCACAATATGGATGTTTTGGCAGAAACGTATTTGAACTATACGCCGATTTCCATTACCGAACTTATTGGAAAAACGGGCAAGAATCAAATAACGATGCGGGATGTTCCTTTAGAAAAACAAACCGAATACGCGGTTGAGGATGCCGATATTACCCTTCAGCTTAAAGAACATTTTGAAAAGGAATTGGGAGAAGCCAATACACAAACATTATTTGATGACATTGAAATTCCGTTATTGCGCGTTTTGGCCGCTATGGAATTAGAAGGCATCAATTTAGATGAAAAATTTTTAAAATCGCTATCAGTTAAATTAGATAACGACATCAAAACATTGGAACAGAACATCTACAAAGACGCGGGCGAAACCTTTAACATCGCTTCACCAAAACAATTGGGCGAAATTTTGTTTGATAAAATGAAACTGATTGATAAACCAAAAAAAACCAAAACAGGACAATACGCGACTTCCGAAGACATATTGAGTTATTTAGCAAAAGATCATGAAATCATTCAGCATATTTCGGGTTACCGAGGTTTATCAAAATTAAAAAGCACGTATGTGGATGCTTTGCCTAATCAAGTATTAAAAAGCACTGGCAGGGTCCACACCGATTATATGCAAACCGTTGCCGCCACTGGACGTTTGAGTAGTAACAATCCGAATCTCCAAAACATTCCCATTCGTACGGAACGTGGACGAGAAGTGCGAAAAGCATTCATCCCAAGAAATGAGGAGTACATTTTACTATCTGCCGATTATAGTCAGATAGAACTCCGCATCATCGCTGCTTTAAGTAAAGAAGAAACAATGATTAATGCCTTTAAACATGGTGAGGATATTCATGCATCAACCGCTTCAAAAGTATTTAATGTTCCATTAACTGAGGTGACTCGTGAGCAACGAAGCAATGCCAAAACCGTGAACTTTGGTATTATATATGGTGTTTCCGCTTTCGGATTGAGCAATCAAACCAATCTTTCCCGAAGTGAAGCAAAAGAACTGATTGACACCTATTATGCAACCTACCCAAAATTAAGAAATTTTATAAGTGAACAAATTGATTTCGCTCGTGACAATGGGTATGTGCAAACAGTTTTAGGTCGCCGTCGTTATTTAAAAGATATTAATTCCAGAAACGCCGTTGTGAGAGGTGCGGCTGAGCGAAATGCGGTGAACGCACCCATTCAAGGTAGTGCAGCCGATATTATTAAAATTGCCATGATTAATATCTACAATCAACTAGAAGCTGGCAACTACAAAACAAAAATGCTTTTGCAAGTTCATGACGAGTTGGTTTTTGATGTTTTTAAACCCGAATTGGAAACCATTAAAACCCTAGTAAAAACCGAAATGGAAAATGCCTATAAATTGGAGGTTCCGCTTGATGTTGAATTGGGTGTTGGAAATGATTGGCTGGAAGCGCATTAAAACAAAAACTAAATAAAACCATTATACAATGAAAAAAACCATTTTAATTTTAACGATGTCAGCGGTATGCTTTCTTAGTGTACCCCATGCTTCTTTTTCACAAGACAAACCAACTTCCAGAATTGTAGAAGATGGTGGCACAGGCCCTTTTAGTGCCATTATGATTTCAGAAAAAACACTGCCTACACATACTGTTTTTAGACCGCAAGACCTTAGTAAGATTGGCGATACCAACAAACTGCCCGTTATTGCTTGGGGTAATGGTGCTTGTGCCAATTCGCCTTGGGAACATATCAATTTCCTTTCGGAAGTATCGTCATATGGTTTTTTGGTGATTGCCATTGGCCCGATGCCACAAGAAGGTGAGCAAGGCAGAGGTCGTTCAGAATCTAAACAACTCATAGACGCGATTGATTGGGCGATTGCTCAAAATAGTGATAGCGCAAGTCCTTATTTCAATAAAATTGACATCACCAAAATAGCAGTCAGTGGCATGTCTTGTGGTGGTTTGCAAACTTTGGAAATGGCTCCAGACCCGCGAATCACCACTGCGGTTATTTACAACAGCGGTATTTTAGGTGAGAGCGGCGGTATGCCAGGTATGCCAGCACTTGTAAAAGAAGATTTGAAAAAACTGCATACGCCTACCCTTTATGTTTTGGGTGGTGAAACGGATATTGCTTATAATAATGGTATGGACGATTTTAAACGTATAGACCACTTGCCTGTATTTGTTGCCAATATGGACGTAGGGCACGGAGGCACGTATAGCAAACCGCATGGGGGCGAATTTGCTAAAGTTGCCACCGCGTGGTACCAATGGCAATTGAAAGGAAATGAAGAAGCGGCGAAAATGTTCAAAGGGCAGCCTAGTGGCTTGGCCAGTTCTCCCATTTGGAAAGTCGATAAAAAGAATATGCCTTAAAAAATCGCCATGAAAAAAATAATTATAATCGTATTGGGTTTTATGACGATGGGTTTAAAATCGCAATCTAATGACATCCATATCAATTCTCTTGGGTTTTTACCCAATCACAGTAAATCAGCTAGCATTTCAAAAGAATGTACCACCTTTAATATTTTAGATTTGAAAGGCAAGGTGGTGTTTTCAGGAAAAACAACCGGGCCCTATTACCAAAAAGATGTTGACCAAAATGTGTGGAAAGCTGATTTCTCTGAATTCAAAAAATCTGGAGAGTATGTTATTGACATCCCCAATGTTGGTAAATCCGCTCCATTTAAAATAACCAAGGACGCTTTCAATTTTGCAGCCAAAACCAGTATGCGCGGTTTTTATTTATGGCGTTGTGGTATGGAAGTGACTGACAATTATAATGGCATCCACTACCATCAAGATAGTTGCCATTTAGAAGATGGTTTTGATGATTATATTGGTAATCCAAACTCGCAACGCGACGGAAAAGGCGGATGGCACGATGCAGGCGATTACGGAAAATATACGGTGAATGCTGGTATCACTGTCGGCATGCTATTCATGGCTTGGGATCATTTCAAGCCGCAAATTGAAAAGCTACAGTTAGATCTTCCAGAAACAGATTCAAAATTACCAGATTTTCTTAAGGAATTGAAATGGGAAACGGATTGGGTTCTTAAAATGCAATATCCTGATGGCTCCGGAAAAGTATCCCATAAATTAACCAGAGTCAATTTTGCGGGTTTTGTCATGGCAAATACAGATGAAGAAAAACGGTATTTTACGGAATGGAGTTCTGCCGCAACAGCTGATTTTGTAGCGATGATGGCTATGGCCGCGCGCTATTTTGAACCCTATGATGCGGCTTATGCCAAAAAATGTTTGGATGCTGCTTGGGTAAGCTATCGGTTTTTACAGGAAAATCCAGAGGAAAAACGTTTTGTTCAAGGCGATTTTAAAACGGGTGGTTACCAAACTAGAGATAACGACGACAAGTTATGGGCAGCAGCAGAATTATGGGAAACCACAGGTGATAAAACGGTCTTGATTGATTTCGAAAAAAGAGCTGCCCAAATGGATTATAAAATTGAGGAAAATTGGGATTGGGGTAATGTATCAAACTTGGGGATGTTCACGTATGCACTTTCAAAAAGAAAAGATAAAAGTCCTGATATTGACAAATTGATAAAAAACAACATCATCCAAAATGCAGATGCCTTGGTTGAAAAAGGCAAAACCGATGTCTATGGCCGTGCTCTTGCTGGGACATATTTTTGGGGTTGTAATGGTGCGGTGGCGCGCCAAACCATGAATCTACAAATCGCCAATAAGCTGCAACCAAAAAAAGAATATATGGAGACATCCATTGGTATTATTGACCACATTTTTGGAAACAATTTTTACAACCGTTCGTTTGTAACAGGCTTGGGGATAAACCCGCCGATGCATCCACACGATCGCCGTTCTGGAGCTGATGGTATTGAAGCACCTTGGCCAGGCTATTTGGTAGGTGGCGGACACAAAGCAACCGATTGGATAGACGACCAAGAATCTTATAGCCATAATGAAATTGCTATTAACTGGCAAGGCGCTTTGGTGTATGCTTTGATGGGGTTTGTGGATTGATTGGAAATGGAAAAGTTCAATCGACAAAAAAATCCCAAGTTATCTAAAAACAAACAGGAACGATTAATACCTAGAGTTTAATACTTTGAATTTTAAAAAAAGCTGGAAATAATTTATCATTCTGCAGTAGAAATTGACAATATATTTCCTTGGTTTGGAAATTGAGAATCTTTAGAATTTATAAATGACAGAGCTAATGAAAAAACACAATACTATCTTATTTAGTGCAATATGACAGGGAAAGAATTTAAAATAGCTAGAGATTGTTTAAGGTATAGCCAAAATGATTTAGCCTCTATAATGAGCGTGACAAGGGTTACTATATCTCGTTGGGAGAACTCCGATAAAGTTCCAAAGTCTCAAGCTAACGCAATAAAACAAATGCTGCATGAACAACAAAATGTCACACACAACATTCATGAACAACCAAAAAATAAAATTGAGATAGATGATATGAACAATAATAAAGATGAACTAAAATTAAATTTAGAAAAATTATTGAATAAGATAAACAAAAAGATTACTCAATTAGAAAATGAGGGTAACGACGTCGAAGCGTTCAAAGAACTCAATGGATTGATTTTATTAAAAGATGAAATAAAAAATAAGCTGGAATTTATTTAAGTGCTTCCAACAACTTAACGAGCCGTTTGAGCTCTTTTCTGTATTTCTTTATTTTTTTATAACAGTGAATTAACTAAATATAACTCATCAATAGACCTTACATCCTATTTTCAACGTCTATAAAAATCCCCAATAAATTAACTATAAATAATATTCGTCTGTATTTGGTAATCAAATATATAATTGTAAATTTGCAAACTCTTTTTGAGAGAGGAATGTTTAATAAGAAAAAATTAATAACGTGGACACATTAAGCTACAAAACGATTTCAGCCAATAAAGCTACTGCAGATAAGCAGTGGGTTTTAGTTGATGCTGATGGTCAATCTTTGGGTCGCTTAGCTTCAAAAGTTGCAAAACTATTAAGAGGCAAGCACAAACCTAGCTTCACACCACACGTTGATTGCGGAGATAACGTCATTGTTATCAACTCCGAAAAAGTCAACTTAACAGGAAACAAGTGGAATGATAAAACATACATTCGTCACACAGGGTATCCAGGTGGTCAAAGAAGTTTAACAGCTACAGAATTGTTTGGAAAAGATCCAGCAAGAGTTGTAGAAAAATCGGTAAAAGGTATGTTGCCTAAAAACAAATTAGGTGCAGATTTATTCCGTAATTTAAATGTTGTTGTTGGTTCTGCACATACTCATGCTGCACAAAAACCAAAAACAATTAACTTAAACGAATTCAAGTAATGGAAGTAATTCACAAAATTGGCCGTAGAAAAACGGCGGTTGCTCGTGTATATGTTTCTCCAGGAAAAGGAAACATCACAGTTAACAAAAAGGAATTAAACGCTTACTTTACTACAACTACTTTACAGTATAAAGTTAACCAACCATTAGCATTGACTAATAACGAAGGTAACTTTGATATTAAAGTAAGTGTATTAGGTGGCGGTATTACTGGTCAAGCAGAAGCTGTTCGTTTAGCTATCTCTCGTGCTATGTGCGAAGTAGATGCAGAAAACAGATTGACTCTTAAACCAGAAGGTTTATTAACTAGAGACCCAAGAATGGTTGAGCGTAAAAAATTCGGTCAGAAAAAAGCGCGTAAAAAATTCCAGTTCTCTAAACGTTAATAGTATCCGAAATGCCATGCTGAGCTCAGTCGAAGCAATTGCATTTCAAACAAAAAATTTAAACCAGTTATTGTTGTCCATGACCCTTAAAAGTCAGGATTTAGTTAAGCATCTAAATGAAGCCAACGGCCAAAAGCGAATAGCTAACAGCTAAATGGAACATTGCTAATCAACAGAACGTAAACTATCACAAACATGGCAGTAGAAGTAAAAGAATTACTTGAAGCAGGTGTACACTTCGGTCACCTTACACGTAAGTGGGATCCAAACATGGCTCCTTACGTATATATGGAACGCAACGGTATCCATATCATTAACCTTTATAAAACAGCGGTAAAAATTGAAGAAGCAAGCGAAGCATTAAGCAAAATTGCGAATTCTGGCCGTAAAATTTTATTCGTTGCAACAAAAAAACAAGCAAAAGATATTGTTTCTGAAAAAGCAGGCGCTATCAACATGCCTTACATTACAGAAAGATGGCCTGGTGGTATGCTAACCAACTTTGTTACTATTAGAAAAGCTGTTAAAAAAATGGCTTCTATTGATAGAATGAAGAAAGACGGTACTTTCATGACATTATCTAAAAAAGAACGTTTACAAGTTGACCGTTTAAGAGCTAAGTTAGAGAAAAACTTAGGTTCTATAGCGGATATGACACGTTTACCAGGTGCGTTGTTTGTTGTGGACATTAAACGTGAACACATCGCAATAAAAGAAGCTCAAAAATTAAACATTCCAATATTTGCAATGGTTGATACCAACTCCGATCCACGTCAAGTTGATTATGTAATACCTGCAAATGATGATGCTTCTAAATCGATTGATAAAGTGTTATCATACGTAACTTCTGCTATCGCCAATGGTTTAGCAGATCGTAAAGCTGAAAAAGATGGTTTTGAAGATTCTGAGGATTCTGAAGAAATCGTAACAAAAACAACATCTAAAGCAACCTCTGTAAAAGTTGCAGCAGACGAAGAAGAATAAATAACATTAATACAACATAAATAAGTCGTTTAGTTATTTTCTTTGTTGGAAATTTATTGAACGACTTTTTAAATTTAAAAAATATATGGAAGCTAAAGTACAAATAACAGCAGCAGAAGTAAACAGATTAAGACAAACTACCGGTGCCGGTATGATGGATTGCAAAAAAGCCTTGGTAGAAGCTGAAGGTGATTTTGACAAAGCTATTGACGTTTTACGTAAAAAAGGCCAAAAAGTTGCTGCAAATAGAGCCGATCGTGAATCGTCTGAAGGTGCTGCCATCGCAAAAGTTAATGCAGATAACACTGTTGGCGTTGCAATTGTTTTAGGTTGCGAAACCGACTTTGTTGGTAAAAACGAAAACTTTGTGGCATTGGCAAATCAATTAGCAGATTTGGCTTTTAAATACAATACAAAAGAAGAATTTTTAGCTGCGGATTTTGGAGGCATGACTGTTGCCGACAAACTAGTTGAGCAAACAGGCGTTATTGGTGAAAAATTAGAAATCAATGCTTTTGAGAAATTAGAAGCGCCTTATGTTGGTAGCTATGTGCACATCAATAAAATTGCGGCTTTAGTAGGTTTATCTGCTAACGTTAAAAATGCTGAAACCTTGGCTAAAGATGTTGCAATGCAAATAGCGTCTATGGGTGCTACGACATTATCTTATAAAGATTTTGATCCTGCTTTTATTGCTTCAGAACTTGAGGCTAGAATCGCCGTTATTGAAAAAGAAAATGAAGAAGCTGCACGTTTGGGTAAAACATTAAAAAATGTACCTCAATACATTTCTATGGCGCAGTTAACCCCTGAAGTGTTAGCTAAAGCTGAAGAAGCTGCCAGAGCAGAATTGAAAGCTGAAGGTAAACCAGAGCAAATTTGGGATAGAATTTTACCAGGAAAAATAGATCGCTTTATTTCAGATAACACGACTTTAGACCAAGAACAATGTTTATTGGATCAAAATTTTATTAAAGATGATAAAATAAACGTTGCTAAATATGTAGCATCTTACGGAGATGTTGCTATCACAGGTTTTAAACGCGTGTCTTTAGGATAATACAAGCTATAAAATAGATTAAAAGCCACTATAGATTTATAGTGGCTTTTTTATGCAATTCAGTTTTATAAAAATTTATAAAATAAAATTTTTATGTAGCTTTGCTAAACTTTCAAAAGCAACAATGAAATACAAAAGAATCCTACTTAAGTTATCTGGCGAAGCTCTCATGGGAAATCGCCAATACGGTATAGATCCCGAACGTTTGGCCGAATATGCTGAAGATATTAAAACCATAACGGAAAAAGGCGTTGAAGTCGCCATAGTTATTGGTGGTGGAAATATTTTTAGAGGTGTTTCTGGAGCAAGTAAAGGGATGGATCGTGTTCAAGGCGACCATATGGGTATGTTGGCAACTGTTATAAACGGATTGGCTTTACAAAGTGCTTTAGAAAATGCAGGGATACAAACAAGACTGCAATCTGCCATACAAATTAATGAAGTGGCTGAACCTTTTATCAGAAGAAGAGCTATGCGTCATTTAGAAAAAGGACGTGTGGTTATTTTTGGTGGAGGCACAGGAAACCCTTATTTCACAACCGATTCTGCTGCTGTTTTAAGAGCTATTGAAATTGAAGCCGATGTTATTTTAAAAGGCACCAGAGTGGATGGTATTTATAATGCAGACCCAGAAAAAGATAGTACCGCTGTTAAATTCAATTTTATCTCTTTTGATGAAGTTTTGAAAAAAGGACTAAAAGTCATGGATACCACAGCCTTTACGCTGAGCCAGGAAAATAATTTGCCTATTATTGTATTTGATATGAACAAAAAAGGAAATCTTTTAAAAGTGGTTTCTGGAGAGAAAATAGGTACTGAAGTAAACATATAGAGTTTGATGTAATTTTTTGAACAATAACTTACCATTAAAGTTTAAAACAATGAACGAGGAAATAGAATTTATACTAGATGCTGCAAAAGAATCCATGGATAATGCTATTAGGCATTTTGAAAAGCAATTAGCGAATATTAGAGCAGGTAAAGCAAGTCCTGCCATGCTGGGAAGTGTGCTTGTTAATTATTATGGCAATCAAACACCCATAAATCAAGTAGCTAACGTTAATACCCCAGATGGTAGAACCATTACCGTGCAACCTTGGGAGAGAAACATGCTGCAAGAAATTGAAAAAGGCATCATGTATGCCAATCTTGGTTTCAACCCTATGAATAATGGAGACACCATTATTATAAATGTACCGCCTTTAACTGAAGAACGTCGTCGTGATTTAGCAAAACAAGCCAAGGCAGAAGCAGAAGATGCTAAAATTGGTGTGAGAAGTGCCCGTAAGGATGCCAATACTGAGATTAAAAAATCGGATGATATATCTGAAGACCTAAAAAAGAACGCAGAAATAGACATACAACAAATGACGGATAAATACGTTAGGAAAATTGACGAAATGTTCGAGCTTAAAGAAAGAGAAATTATGACCGTATAATTCTTGAAGCGACAAATAATTTGTCGCTTTTTTAAATCAATTTAGCTTTACACACCGCCATTAATGTCAAAATTATGTACTCTCGCTTTTTTATTACTTTTTTCTTGGTTGGTGCGAGCACAATCTGCAGCTGAAACAAATACGGAACCCACTCATGATTCAATTAAAGAAAGACAATTTCTAAAACAGTTAGGCGATGGTTATTTGCCAACAAAATACTTCAATTTTGATTTAAGATATCTGGTTAAATACAACCAATATGAAGCTTTAAGAACAGGCTTAGGCGGCTTAACAAACGATAATTTTTCAGAAAAATTCAGAATAAACACCTATGTTGTTTATGGATTTAAAGACCATAGATTTAAATACAGTATAGGAGGCGGTTTTAGAATAGCTGAAAAAACCAATACATGGTTGGACATATCCTATACTGATGATTTACAAGAAACGGGAAGCTACCCTTTTTTAACCGACAAACGTTTTTTTCAACTCTTCGAGCCTAGGCTGTTGAACATTAGTTTATTCCATAAAATCATTTCAAGAACCATCTCTTTAGAATATCAATTAAGCCCAAATGTCTTAACAGAAACGCAGTTATCTGTAAATGATATCAATCCGACTTATGCGTATGAGTTTAATTTAAATGGCGATAATTATAATTCATTCGATTTAAGTATGGCAAAAATAGCTGTACAGTGGAGTCCGTTTAGTCAATTCGAACTCGCCGAAAAAGGTGTTAACCAAATAAAAGACGGGTTTCCTAAATTTACATTTCAATATACTAAAAGCTTTAAAGATGTTTTTAGAGGGGACTTTAATTTTTCGAATGTCGAATTTAAAACCCTTCACCAAA
>Ga0307414_10000675_pt1 | contig 17496 bp, 13 predicted proteins | sample DK1Ometagenome_FD_203804 | JGI IMG/M metagenome (GOLD analysis project Ga0307414, IMG submission 203804) | Maize rhizosphere microbial communities from greenhouse at UC Davis, California, United States - DK15-O-3 | ecosystem: Host-associated > Plants > Roots > Rhizosphere > Soil | place: USA... | reverse complement strand
CTCGGCCATTGCCACCCCCGCGTGGTCGAAGCGATCTGCAAGCAGGCCGCCACGCTGCAGACAAACACGCGCTATCTGCATGACACGATCCTGGAGCTGGCCGAGCGGATGATCGCGAGCGTGAAGAGCACCGACCTTGCGCATCTGATGCTGACCTGCACGGGCAGCGAGGCGAATGACCTTGCCTATCGCATTGCAAAGGTGCGCACGGGCGGCACCGGCATCATCGTGACGGACACGGCCTATCATGGCTTTACCGACGCGGTTTCGCAATTCTCGCCTTCGCTGGGCATGAGCGTGGACCTTGGCGGGCATGTTCGGCTGGTCCCCGCGCCCCGCGTGTACCATGCCGATGGCGCCGATATGGCCGCCCGCTTCACGCGTGATGTTGAGGCGGCGATTGCCGATCTCAAGCGGCATGGCATCAAGCCCGCTATGCTCATTGTGGACTCGGTGTTCACCAGCGACGGTATTTTGCCGGATCCGGTCGGCTTCCTGCAGGGCGCAGTGACAGCGATCAAGGACGCTGGCGGTCTGTTCGTGGCGGATGAAGTGCAGCCGGGCTTTGGCCGCACGGGCGAATATATGTGGGGCTTCCAGCGCCACAATATCATCCCCGACATCGTGACTGTGGGCAAGCCGATGGGCAATGGTCAGCCGATTGCAGGGCTGATGGTCACGCATGACGCCGTGGCGCAGTTTGGGCGGGATTCTCGCTATTTCAACACCTTTGCTGGCAATACCGTGTCCTGCGCAGCCGCGGTTGCGGTGCTGGACGCGATCGAAGAGGAAGGGCTGATCGCCCATGCCGCCAAGACCGGCAAGGCGCTGCGCGACGGGATCGCCGCGCTGGCAGCACGGCATGAGGCCATTGGCGATGTGCGCGGCATTGGTATGTTCGTGGGCGTGGAGTTGGTGAAGGATCGCACGACGCGCGAACCCGATCGTCAGATGACAAGCCGCGTGGTCAACCTACTGCGCGACAAGGGCATATTGCTCAGCGCGTGCGCAATGGGCCATAATGTGCTCAAGATTCGCCCGCCGCTTGTTCTGAACAGCGAGCAGGTCGATATGGTCATTGCAGGGATCGATGAATCCCTGACCGAAGCGGCTTCGAGCAAAACATCTGGCTGATAAGGGCTAAGCGCACATGGAGCCGATGCTCAAGCTGGATCGCATGGACTTCAAGATCCTTGAGCATCTTCAACGCACAGGGCGCTGCTCGAATGTTGAACTGGCGAACATGGTTGGACTGAGCCCCAGCCCCTGCCATGCGCGGGTCAAACGGCTGGAGAAAATCGGGATCATCGAGGGGTATGGCGCGCATCTCGCGATGGCCAAGCTGGGTGACGCGCTGATCGTATTCACCGAAATCACGATCAACAATCACCGTCGAACGGATATGCGGCGCTTCGAGGAAGCAGCCGAGAAATTCCCCGAGATTATGGACTGCTATAATGTGAGCGGCGGATATGATTTCCTGCTGCGGATCTTCACGCGCAGCGTCTCGCATTTTCAGAGCGTGATGGATGCGCTGCTCGCAGCGGACCTGGGGATCGAGAAGTTTTCCTGCTACATCGTAATGCGCGTGCCGTTCGTGAAGCATGAGCTTCCGATTGAACTGCTGTTTGGCGAGCAGCGGTGATTGATAGTCCTCCCCACGCGTGGGGAGGGGGTGGAGGGGGTTGGCGCCATCGGGCAAGTTGTTGCGAAGCCCCCTTCCGTCAGCGCTGCGCGCCGCCACCTCCCTGTCAACGGGGAGGAATTTGTTTCCTTCATCCAGCAGCCATGCAGGCCGATATCGTGCGGAGCTGGCAATCAAGGTCCGTTCGCTCAGCAGGGAATTCGCCGTCCAGCGCCGCAGTCCCAATGGTAATGCCGGCTGCCCCGCTCCTGCGGATTGTCTCAATCTGTTCTGGGCGAACTACTGATCCCGCGACAATCACAGGCTTGGAGATGGCCTTGCACACGGCAGCCATGAGCGCCGGGACATCGCCAGCCATGCGATAGGCCAGAAGATCGACCCCGGCGACGCCTTCATGGGCCGCAAGGGCGACTGCGCTCGCGACGATTTCGTCCTGCGTGCCTTTCAAAATGCTTGGATGCCCCGTGATACGTCCGGGGAAAGGATAATAGCGGATGGCCGTGCCTTCCAACAGGGGCACGACCTCGGCAGCATTTGTGCCGCCTAGAAGATAATCAATACCTAAATCTACCGCCGCTTTGGCAGAGTGGATTTCGCTTTCCCGGTCAAGCGAGACGACTTCGAGATAGGTCATCGCGCCGCCCTGACGAATTTGGCGCGCCAGATCGGCAAGCGCATCGAACGGCAGGCCGATGTCCTTGAAGCCGATATGGCGGATGTCTGCTTCGAGCGCGATCCTGGCCTGCACGGAGGCGTCCTGCACGGTGCGATCATTGCGCGTGAGCATGAAGATGAAGTCGAAGCTCGTCACAGCATGACCGCCTTCAGGCGAAGGGCATAGTCGAAGGCGGTTTCGAGACTGGAGGGGTCGGCAACGCCGGTCCCGGCAATGTCGAACGCCGTGCCATGATCGGGACTGGTGCGCACGAACGGGAGCCCGAGCGTGATGTTCACGCCCTTTTCCACGCCCATATACTTGATCGGGATGAGACCCTGATCATGATATTGGGCAACGACGATATCGAAGCGGCCATTGCGCGCCTGCATGAACACAGTGTCGCCGGGCCAGGGGCCGGATGCCGCAATGCCCTCTGCGCGGGCGGCCTCAATGGCGGGCCGGATGATGTTGATTTCCTCGTCGCCAAACAGCCCGCCTTCGCCCGCATGAGGATTGAGCCCGGCGACGGCGACCCGCGGATTGGCGATGCCGAACGCTTGCGCGCCGCGATGCGCCAGCCGGATCGCATCCATCTGCGCGGCGAAATCGCCTCTGCGGATCGCTTCTGCCAACGAGCAGTGAATCGTGACGAGGACAGTGCGGAGCTCTTCATTGGCGAGCATCATGGCGACCTTGGGCGCGCCGCCAAGATCAGCCAGCATTTCCGTATGGCCGGGGTAAGAGAGGCCTGCAGCATACAGCGCTTCCTTATGGATCGGCGCGGTGACGATCCCGTGAATTCCGCCAGCCCTTGCCAGATCGATCGCCGCGACGATCGCATCGAAAGCGGCACGACCTCCAATGGCGGTTACCTGACTGACCGGCGGCAAAGATTGCAGTTGCGAAGTGCACAAGATGTTGAGCGCGCGGCCATCAAATTTCGCTTCATCGAGCGATATGATTGCACGCACGCGCAAGGCCGGATCCAGCGTCGCGGCGGCATGGTGCATCACCAGGGGGTCGCCAAGCACGACCCAATGCTGTCTCTCTGGTCGGCGCGCAAACATCTTTACGATGATCTCCGGGCCGATGCCGGATGGATCGCCCATAGTGACGGCGAGCGGTGGGTCGGGGTTCGGCATTGCTGGCAATCTCTGACTGTGAAAAGCTTGCTGGTGATATTAGCAGAACGGTTGAAACCATCTGTCCATATTATCTGGCCTTTAATGGTGATATGTGATCACGAATGAAGCGATCCGATATCCCCTATCTCGATGATCTGCGCGCCTTTGAGGCTGTGGTGCGCCTTGACTCGGTGCGCGCTGCCGCAGTTGAGCTTGCCCTGACGCATGGCGCGGTGAGCAGGCGCGTGTCCAAGCTCTCGGCGGATCTGCAATTGAAGCTGCTCGAAGCAGAAGGGCGCGGGGTGCGCGCAACAGCCGACGGCGCCAAGCTGGCGGAGGCAACGGGCAAGGCTTTTGGGTTGGTGACAGATGCGCTGGCCAAGATCCGCTCTGGCCCCGCGCAAGGCCCGATCATCCTTTCCTGCGAGCGATCGCTGGCGATGCGCTGGCTGATCCCGCGCCTGTCAGGCTTTCAGGATCGCTATCCGGACATCGAAGTGCATCTTTCGACCGGCGGTGGTGCGCTGGATTTTGCGCGGGATCGGGTGACGCTGGCGATCCGGCGGCTCGATTTCATGGTGGACCCGGAGTGGACAATCATCAAGCTGATGCCCGAGCGGATGGGTCCGGTGATGGTGCCCGGGCTGCGCGCGCGCTTCGAAAGTGGGGAATATGTCGCTCTGGGATCGCGCACCCGGCTAGACGCATGGGGGGCGTGGTTCGAGGCGCATGGGGACGCGCCCCGTCCGGTCAGCAGCCGGGTGCTGGACCATCATTTCCTGATGGCGGAAGCTGCGCTGGGCGGGCTGGGCGTGGCGCTGGCGCCGCAAGCGATTGCAGCGGACGATGTGGCGAATGGCCGACTGGAGGCACCGCTTGGGTTTGACGGCGATGGCACCGACTACGGCCTGATTTATCCGAAAACGGCGGAAGTTGGCGCTGGCCTTGCGGCATTGCGCGGTTGGTTGATTGCGGAGGCTGAGCGGTCTTTCGCTTAGGGCGTCACCAGACCATTGGATCGCGCGTGCCGCGAAGAGGGCGATGTGAGCGACTGCCCGTTCACTTGTGTGGCGCGTTGACTGCGATGCTGGCGCCATGCGCTCGTTCGGACAAGCACCCCCCCCTGCGGATTGCTCCGAGGGGGTCTTGCAAATCGAGTTGGTTGCGGGAGCCTGCACTGGATGGTGTACGACGCCATTTGCAATCGAGATCTAAATGCAACCCGCAGTAGTGACAAAGGGTCCGCAGGCGATTGATCTTGCCAAACCTCATGATCGTTTAAGGGCCACGTTTCACGGGTGTTGAAATGTTCACCCATTGTAGGGACTTGTGAAGGTTGGCTTCGGCAGGTGACGGCGGTTCAGGCGTGGCCCCGCCGACAGAGTGACCATCAAACTCTGAAGATACGTCTGCCGAATAGGCCATCGCTGAGGGCGCGGATGGCTGACAACGTGGCGCGGCCCACGATCAGCGTCGGCCGCCCTCACGCGGACGAGAAGACAAGAGTAAATTCGGCGACTAATCTGCAAGTCGCGAGCCCAGCACCATTTATTTAAATTTGATTATAATATATAGATAGACTGAGTGGATCGCAGCAGCCAGAATCTGGTAGCGCCTACAGATATGTCGGGAGAGCAGGGCATGAAAGCTGAAAACACATTGTCGATCCGGCGGACCATATCCCTCATTGGCCTCAGCTGGGGCGCCGTTTCCCTTGTTTCAGCATCGCACGCGCAAACGACGCAACCGCCGCTCACGATTGCACGTCAAGGCGCCTTCACTGCTGGCGGAACAACGGTTGGAACGCCAAGCTCATCCGCTGTTTGCGACCACGGCCAAGTAGAATATCAAATTCCGGCCAAAGCGCGGTCGGTCGGGCTATTTCTATGGCATAGCTCAAGCGTGAATGTCTGGAAGAACCGCTGGGACGGCGGCGAAGGATTTGAGAGCATTTTCCTGCGCCGAGGCTTCCCAATCTATCTTTGGGATGGTCCGGGCGTGGGCCGGGCAAGTCTCCCCTGCGTACCAATGGAGAGCGCGCCAGAGCCGGGGTCGGATCAGCAGAGCTTTACGGCTTGGCGATTTGGTCCAAGCTATATGGACTGGTATCCCGACGTTCAGTTTCCCCGTGGTGACAAACGAGCGTGGGATCAGGCCATCCGCGCCCGTTATACCGAATATGACAATGTAGAGAATGCGAAACTCCAGGCGCATGCCGCCGCAGCTGCGCTGGACCGCACCGGTCCGGTTGTGCTCGTCACCAACTCCGCAGGGGGGCTGCGGGCCCTGCTCACGGCACTTGAAAGCGACAAGGTCAAAGCCATTGTGGCCTATGAGAATGTCGGCTTTGTGCTGCCTGAGAGCGAGAATGACGGCGCCCCTCCCGGAAAATACGGTCCCGTTTATGTTCCGCTGGAGGCGTTCAAAAAGCTTGCGAAGATCCCGATGCAGTTTGTTTGGGGGGATCACCTGTCACAACCGCGCGGGCCACAAATGGCGTTGCCAGCCAATCGCAAATTTGTGGAATTGATCAACAGCTATGGTGGCAAGGCCGAGATTCTGGAACTGGCCGAGCAAGGCCTTAAGGGAAACACGCATCTGCCATTCGCGGACATGAACAATGTCGCGGTCGCGGACCAATTGCAAAGCTTCCTTGCCCGTCACAACCTCAGCGACGCGCCCACCAAAAAACCGGGCACCGCCAAATCCAAGCCAATTAATTAAAATTTGATAGAATATATTGCCGCTGTCGGGCGGCGGTGTTAGGCAGCGATCAAGTGCCGCTGAACGGAACGGCGCCTGGGAGAATGAAATGGCGTCTGCGGTCTATTCGGTCGACACGGTTCTCGAGCGGCCTGCTATGGGGCGCTATCGCTGGAACATCTACATTCTCTGCGGCCTGCTCATGGCGCTGGAAGGGTATGACGCCTACATCGTCGCCAACCTCGCCCCCACAATTGCGCGGGGTCTTGGCATCCCCATTCCTTCCATGGCCTATATATTCTCGGCGCAGGCGGCCGGCATGGCACTGGGCTTTTATACCATTCCGGTCTTGGCTGACCGGATAGGAAGACGCGGTATCATCCTGGTCGGATGCGCCCTCTTTGGCGTTTTCACCCTTCTCTCCACAGCAGTCACCACGCTTGAGCAGTTTACGTTGGTGAGGTTTCTCGCCTTCGCAGCAATGGGCGGAACGATGCCCAACATCGTCGCGCTGGCGACCGAATTCATGCCGGATAAAAGGCGTGGGAAGCTTCTGACCTGGCTGTATATCGGGCATGGTCTGGGCGCCGCTCTTGCTGGGCTGGTGGGGCCGACCTTCGTGCATTATCACTCGTGGCAATCCGCCTTGTGGGCTGGCGGCGCTGCCCTGATCCTGTTCGTGCCCTACCTCTATTTTCGCCTGCCCGAGAGCGGCCGCTATCTGATGACGCGCAACCCGCAGGATGACCGCATTGGCGCCATGCTGCAGAAGGTCGACCCCAGCTTAAGCTTTGCCCCGGGCACGACGTTCGTCTCCAATGAGGAGCGCACGCATGGATCGTCGGTGGCGGCGCTTTTTCGTAGCAGTCGCGCGCCCATGACACTGCTCTTGTGGCTCTCGATGGGCAGCGCCCTTTTCGTTGTCGCGACCCTCACCTCATGGCTCCCGAGCTATCTGCATCTGCTTGGCGGTGTCGAAACTGCGACCGCCACCCGAATGTCATCGGTGTCGGCACTCGGTGCTATCGTCGGCCCTCTCTTCCTGACACTTCTCATGATGAGATTTGGCCTGGCTTCATCGCTCGCGCTCATGTCGGTCATCGGCTTTTTGTCGATGTCCGCCCTGTATTTTGTTGCCGCAGCGCATGGGCTTGGTTGGGTACTCGGCTTTGCCTACGGATTGTTCGTCATCGGCGTGCAAGCGGGTTTGAATTCGCTGGTCGCGTCAAGCTACCCGACCTCTATCCGATCGACTGGCATCGGTTGGGCCGGTGGCATAGGGCGCGTAACGTCCATGGTTGGTCCAGGGCTGGGCGGGCTGATGCTCGCCGCACAGATGCCAGCTTACTGGATCTACATCATCGTGTCCGCTCCCCTGCTGCTCACAGCAATCGCAATGGCCTTGTTCCAGCGCCTTGCGCCCAGGCCGTCTGCTAAGACAGCTGCTGTTGCCGCTTGATGGCCATGGTCACATCTCCCAATGGCAGCATGTCACGCCGATCCGTCCTGTCTGCCGCCGCCTTGTTGCCGCTTGCAGCCTCTGGCCTCGCCTCCGTCCGCGCCGCCTCCCCGTCCCATCCGGGCGATATCATCGATGCCCATATTCACTTCTTCACGGACGATTTCGCCCATTATCCCGTGGACCTGAGGAATGCGCGCGAGCCTGAGGATGTTATGCGCGTTCGGCTGCGCAATGCGCCGGTCAAGCCGGCCAAGATGTTTGCATTGTGGGAAAAGCTTGGCATCGCCGCGGCAGTGGGCGTGCAATATAGCGGCGCTTATAAAACCGATAATAGCTATCTTCTGGACGTTGCGGATGCGCATCCGGACCGGATCAAGACGGAAATAATCCTCAACCCTGCCAGCGCCGATAGCGTGGCTCTCCTCGATACATTGTCGCGGACCCGCCATGTGTCAGCAATCCGCCTGACCGGCTTCGTGGACGCGAATGGTGACGTGCCCTGGCTCCAATCCGGATATGCCAGCGCGCTTTGGAAGCTCGCTCAGGAAAGGCAATTACCCATCGGCATCACCTATCTTAAAATGACGCCCACCAAGGCGGCCCTGGAGACAATCCGACGCCTGTCGGATCTCTATCCGGACAATATATTGCTGCTGGAACATCTGGGCTGGACGGGGAGCGTTGGCAGTCAGGATGGCCTCTTGCCCGAGCATATGGCGCTGAAGGATCATGATAATATCCGGTTCAAGTGGACCAGCTTGAACATCGATGCTCTGGCGGGCGCCGGAATCGACACTGCCGCCTTCCTGCGCGCGGCAGTCGACGTTTTTGGTCCCTCCCGCCTGATGTGGGGCTCAGACTATGGCAACACAACGCGGCCTTATGCCGGCATTGTAGCCGATGCTCATGACGCGACGCGACTGTTGAATACCACCGAAACGGCTGAGGTGCTCGGCGGCTCAGCCCGGAAGCTATTCAAGCTCTCAACCGCCTAAAGCGCGAGCTTCACCAAGGCATTTGCCCGGCGTCCCCAAAATGCCCACCGGTCGGCCCATCCGCGTCGAGAAGCGCAAGAGCGATCGCCACCTTCGCTCCCTCGGCTGGCGGCCTGCCTTTACCACCAGAGAGATGCGTAGCGCACAAACCCGGGTTGGCGGCATTCACCTTGATTGTCGTGTTGTGAAGCTCATTGGCAAATTGCACTGTCACGGCGTTCAGCGCTGTCTTCGAGCTGTTATAGGCAAGCAGGCGACTGAACGACATGGGGGCATCTGGCCCCCGTGTGAGCGCTAGCGAGGCAAGGCCCGTGGACATGTTGACGATCCGCCCGGCTTCGGATGTCCGCAGAAGCGGGAGCATGGCCTGAATGACGGCTATCGTACCAAAAACATTGGTTTCGTAGACAGTCCTCAACTCGCTTAAATCCGCATCACTGGGGAGCGAATCCTTCCCGAGCGAAATACCGGCATTGTTGACGAGAATATCCAGCCGACCAATGTTCGCGCTGATACTGTCCGCAGCAGCGCGAACAGATGCAGCATCGGCCACATCGATAACAAGCGCCTCGACATCGAGCCCGTCCGCGCGCAACCGATCTGCCGCCGCTGCGCCCCTAGCCAGGTCACGCGCACCGACCAGAACCTTGAGCCCCTGCTCAGCCAATCCTTTGGCGATCTCAAACCCAATGCCCTTCGTTGCGCCCGTAACGAGCGCAACCCGACGATCTTCTTCCATAAATCACCTCTGGATAATGCGCGCCGAACCGATCAAACGTCGAATGGCTTGGAGCGGGGATATTTCTCCAGATACTGCAGGAAGAGCCCGAAATATTTATCGGCGCGCAACAGCGCACTCTTGCCGTAACCGCGGAACCGCAGCTTGAAGAGGATCGGCTCATCTTCGGCATAGAGCTTGTGCATATAGGCGATCCGGCTCTCCAATTCGGCTTGAGTGGCCTCCTCGCCCATCCGCTCCGCCTCAGAACGCCGTATCGCCACAACGAAGAAGCCGTCCGACCAGCCGGGCCGAACTTGCGAACTGCCCGCCATGAAGAGCCGCTCTTTACCGTCGGGAAACTGCATGTGTGCAGTCAGCCATGTCGCGCCAAACAGCATCGTATCTGCGATGCGCGTGACCGATTCCTGACGAACCGTGATCAGATAATCCTCAAAGACGACGCTGACCGGATTGGGATCAGGGATGCCATGAACGGTGGACAGATGCTGAAAGTCGACCAGATTTGACGACCCGATCCAGCCCTCAATCTCACGCTGACCACGGTGGAAGGCGCGGTAAACCAGGTCTTCCTCTTTGACGTTCGGCATTTCAGGGAGCGGGTGCAGAGGCTCCTCGCCATTGAACGCCCAGATCATCCCCCAACGTTCTGCTGACGGATAATTATAGATTTTAGCCGCGCCGGGAATCACGCTCTCGCCGGGGATTTCCGCGCATTTGCCGTTCGAAGCAAATTTCCAGTGATGGTAAGGGCAACGCACCTTGCCATCGACGATTTCACCGCCCGAAAGATCAGCGCCAACGTGCGGGCAATAGGCGCTCTGCACGATGGCCACACCAGCGGGATCCCGATAAACAATGACGCGTGTTCCGAGGAAATCCTTGCCCACGATCTTGCCCTGCTCAAGCTCGGAAGCAAGCATGATCGGGTTCCAGTTCTTGAAATAGGTGCCGTCATGAACGCGCCCATATTCCTGCCCAGCAAAAGGCCGCCCTGGCGTGGTCACCGCTTCTTCTGCGGGATGCGTTACAGACATCGCTAATTCTCCTGATTTTGAATTCCCCTATCACGCAAAATCAGTCGAGCAAAGTTTTTTATAGATAGCTATAAATAATCACATTCGCGTTGATCGCCAGACGCGCGCAACCCGTCCGCACTGAGCAGCGCCGACCGTTTCAGATCAAAAATATCCGCGATGACAATTAAAGGGCACTCACTCCTGAGCGCACCCAGCTTATCAAAAAGCACGCTTCAGCGCTGATTGCCTTGCCCGGCAGCCAGACCTTGCAGCATCAATCGATACACAAACTCTTTATAGTCCGCGGCGACGTCCTCATGCTCCTTGCCGCCGGACACGCTGGCCAGTTTGGCGAACCGCGATGCATGTTGATATTGCTCGCACAGCCCTGTCACGGCGAAGAAGGTGAAGTAAGGATCGACCGATCTCAACGAGCCTTCGGCTACGCCAGATTCGATGATGTCGCGATAGATATCGAGCGTCTTCCCCACCCAAAGGGCGATGAGCTCCGCCGCCAACGGATCCGATTCATCGGCGATGATTTCCGTCATCAAGCGATGGTAGAATGGGTTCACGAAAAAGAAGTCGACCATCGTATCGATGCGGATGCGGATACGCTCCGGCGCTGGGAGGGACTTCGTTTCGATGGCCGCCAACCCATCGCCCAACGTCAATGCCAGACTTCTGGCAACATCCACCAAAAGCCGGGTGCGGTCAGTGAAATAATATTTGAAAAGCGTGAGATGCACGCCAGCATGTCGGGCAGCCATTGAGAGCGATAGCTTCTCTGGAGGCACAGTACGGAGAAGCTCTACCGTCTTGTCGATCAGCAGCTTCTTGCCGATGCCGCGCTGGCCTGACGGACGCCCGATTGACCGCTTGCGGGAGGATTTGGCTGCCTTTGGCGTCGCAGGCATTTCCTGGTCATCCACCGCGCTTGTCTTGTCCGCCATCCGTGCACAATCCCGTCGAGAGGCTGGAATTATCCCGCCTCGATAAAATCTGATGTTTATTGCTTTCGCGCATTAGCCCTAGTCATGGTGTTGAGCAACTAGCCGGAACGCCCACCTGTCACCGCGCCCTCCCCAAAAGCCATGTCCTTCAACATCAACGTTCCCCTTCGGAATATGATTACGGGCCCAATGTCACACCCCATCAATTATAGTATGATTGAATTAATTTTCGGACCTGCTAGGAAGTGGTTCAGCAGCTAGGGGAGAATGGTGTTGGGCAGCTTCATAAAGCGTCTGCGGAAACCGCCGAATACACCGGAATTTCGCGGAGCACGCCCACGCCGACACGAGCGGCTGGAGCATGAGAATATGCTCATCCAGCGCGACCTGTGCGTCCCGACACGCGCTGGCTTCAACCTTTGGATCGACCTGTTTCTACCCGCAAATGTCACCGGCCCGATCCCCGTCCTGATTGCCTGGACGCCTTACGGGAAGCATGACCCTGCCCCTCTGGCCAAGCTGTTCCCCACGGCGGGCGTGGAAGCTGAATGGCAGTCGGATTTGACGATCTTCGAGGCGCCCGATCCGGTCTATTGGACCAGCAAAGGCTATGCCGTCATAACGGCGGACACCCCCGGCACATGGTTTGCCGAGACAAGCGCCAGCTACTTTTCCCGCGAAGAAGGGGAGGCTCATTACGATCTCATCGAATGGGCAGGCACCCAATCATGGTGCAATGGCAGAGTGGGACTTTCAGGCGTTTCCTATCTGGCGTCATCCCAATGGAATGTCGCCGCACTGCGCCCGCCGCATCTTGCTGCGATCAATCCCTGGGAGGGATGGTCAGACACGTATAACGAGATCGTCCGGCACGGCGGCATTCCCGAAACGCATTTCTGGCCACACATTCAGGTGCGCTGGGGGGCATCGGATACATCCGTTGAGGATCTTTGGGCGCTGACTGCCGAGCATCCTTTCTTCGACGATTATTGGAAATCGAAAGTCCCGGACTTCAAGCAGATCGATGTTCCGGCGTATGTCGTCGCAAGTTGGAGCGATCATGGCGTCCACACGCGCGGAACACTGGAAGCGTTCAAAGGCATCGCCTCGCAGCGCAAATGGCTGGAAATCCACGGACGCAAGAAATGGGGCTATTATTATGACCCTGCCTCAATTGCCCGCCAGACGGCCTTTTTCGACCATATACTAAAGGGCGTCTCAAACGAGGTCGGCTCCTGGCCTCCGGTCAAACTGCATGTGCGTGACCGGGCGGGGACGGACATACTGAAGCAGTCGGATCAATGGCCCGTTGAAGGCACCGATTATCGGCGGCTACATCTCGATTTACAGACGGCCTCGCTCAGCGATCATCCTCCAGAAACGCAGGCGGTTCTCAGCTACGACCCGCTCGACGACCATGCGGAAGCCAGCTTCGAATACCGGTTCGAGGAAGACACCGAGCTCGTCGGACATATGAAGCTCAAGCTCGCCGTGTCTGTCGAAGGTGCCGACGACATGGATCTGTTCGTTGCCATCGAGAAAATCGAGAATGGCGCAAAAGTCGGCTTCATCCACTGGGCGGTGTTCGAAGATGGTGCCGCCGCTTATGGCTGGCTCCGCCTCTCGCGACGCGAACTCGATATGAGCCGGTCGACAGATTTCCAACCAGTCCTGACGAACACATCGGAACGTAAACTTGTGCCCGGCGAGATTGTTGACGCGCAGATTGAAATATTGCCGTCGGGCACCCGCTTCCGGGCTGGCGATGTCCTCCGCCTACGCATCAAGGGCCGGGACATTTATCAATATCCCAAGCCACTCCTCTACATGCGGCACGAGGACACGGTGAATCGCGGCGTCCACACTATTCACACCGGGCCGGGCATCGAATCCTATCTGCTCATCCCTGTCGTGGACCTCAAAACGGTCTGAAAAACTCATCGCCAGACTGGATAGTTGAGCTTCCGCGACGCTCGCGATCATCAACCGCCTCCAGTCTTAAACCCATGTTGTTAGGAGACACTCCATGTCCGAACTCTCTTCCGTCGCACTCAGCTTGCGCGAAGGTCTGCGGAGGCTCGCCAAGGCCGTTGTTGTCATCACCTGCAGGCATGATGGGCAACGCTACGCAATGGCGGCCACGGCGGTGAGTGAGCTGAGCATGGAGCCCCCGTCGCTTCTGATCTGCATCAATCGCTCCGCCAGTCTTCATGCCCCGCTTTCGCAAGGCGCCGATTTCTGCGTCAACATTCTCCACAGCATGCATAGTGATGTGTCGGCTGCTTGTAGCGGAAAAGCGCGGGGAGAAGCCCGCTTCGAAACAGGAAGCTGGATCGACACCGAAGAAGGCTGCCCCCGGCTAGCGGACGCTCAAGCAAGCTTTCTGTGCCGTAACGTCGACGCGATGGATTATGGCACGCACCGCATCGTGATCGGGCAGGTCGAGCAGGTTTTCCTCACCGGGACCGTGAGTCCGCTCATCTATGCCGACGGGCGATATTTTGAGCTTGGCAACCCTATCTCCGTTACTTGAGCCAGCAGTAGCGACATATTTCAATTGCACATGAATATAAGTCAGCCAGAAGAGATAACTGATCGAGAGCGGATTCCTATCCATTTAGTCACCGCACCAAGCCCCTTGCGGATATGAGAAATCGCACACCAGATAATATATTACAGATAACTATAATATATTGCCACCTGTGGGGCGATGCTTTACGACCCCCAGTCTAAGCTCGGCATCTGGCGATCAAGCGACCGCGATGACCAATGCAAAAAGGGAGAGATGCGGAATGAAGCAGCTCATTTCAGCGGTAGAACTGCATGGCGTTCGCCGATGGATGCACGTTACGCTCGCTTCATGCCTGCTGCTGCCCCTCGGCACGGCAAGCAGTGCGCAGGCGAAAATTGCACCCGACCAGCTGCAAATTTCAGGGATGCTCCAGACCATCGAGCTAGCACCCGTGCATGTCGCAGCCGACCAGATTTATCCCGGCGGGGCCAAGGTGCGCAACGGGGGGATCCCCATCCTCTTTCTGCCTCCCGACAAAAAGCCATCCCATGTTGCAACCCATGCGGAAACACAGGCGCTCCGCTATTCGCTTGAGCGTCCCGACCTGCGCATAATCCTCACCGTGGCGCGAGGGCATTACCGGATATTGGCGCGGCGCTCTGCAGGCATCAAAAGCCTGGCCGATCTACGCGGCAAGCGGATCGCCACCATGTCAGCGACGTCAGCCGGCTTTTACCTTCATAACATATTGGCTTCGGTGGGCTTGTCCGAGGCTGATGTCACGGTGGTCGATCACCCTCGCCCACAAAATCTTTCTCAATCGATCATCTCTGGAGACGTAGACGCTCTGTCCATCTGGGAGCCCGAAATGGAGCTCGCCGTGGATGCGCTCGGAGAGGATGCGATCATCTTTCATCCAGACGTTGCCTATGATGAGCTGTTCAATCTGAACAGCACCGTCGCCAACCTCAATGACGCTGAGCGTCGAGCGCAGATCGTCAAATTCGTTGCAGCGCTGATCCGCGCTTCGGCCGGAACAACAGCAGATCCGCAGCGCGCAATCGAGATGGTTGCGAGCAATACAGGCTATGCGCCGGCGCTCATCCGCGCCGCATGGCCGCACCACAGCTTCCCGGCGGCCATAGCGCCAGACCTGCTCGACGTGTTGACGCGAGAGGAAATCTGGCTCGCACGCAAGGACGGGCGACCAGCGCGCGACCGCGCGAAGCTGGCGAAACTCATCGATCCCAGCATCGAGATCGAAGCCCGCGCCATGCTGAAGCGTGAACAAGCGGCACAATAATACCGACACAATATAAAATGGGAGGATGCCAAATGGCAATTTTTAAGGGTAGCCCGTACGGCCCGGCTCACGCGGCTGCGGCTGTCAGCCTGATCGCATTATTGGCCGCAACGCCAGCGCTCGGGCAAACAGACGATGCCAGCAACGCGGCAACCGCAGAACCGGCTGCAGAAACAGCTGGCCAAGCAGATACCTCGATCATCGTGACCGGATCGCGCATCCGGCGCAGCGGCTTTCAGGAACAGACCCCGACCACCGTCATCTCTGCCGAGCAGATCAACAATCTGGGGCAGATCAACGTATCGGAAGTTCTTACCTCGATTCCGCAGAATCTGGCCGCCCAGTCCGATACCAATGCAGGACCAAGCTTCGGCACCCGAGCAAGCTCCAACATCGGCGCATCTTATGCGAACCTGCGCGGCCTCAATCCCTTCTACGGCACACGCACGCTCACCTTGGTGGATTCTCGGCGCTTTGTTCCGACCTCGGATAGTGGCGCCGTCGATCTCAATCTCATACCGACGGCGTTGATCGCTCGCGTCGATACCGTCACGGGCGGCGCATCGGCAGCCTATGGATCCGATGCGATCGCCGGTGTCGTGAACATCATTCTCGATACGCGATTTAGCGGGGTGAAGCTCCAGCTTGATTATGGCGAAACCTTCCGTGGCGAAGGCGGGACGATCCACGGCGCTGGAGCGTTCGGCACATCCTTTGGAGGCGGGCGTGGCCATATCGTCGTCAGCGGCGAGTATCAGGATGCCAAGGGTGTCGGCGCCTGCTCGCAGGTTCGCGATTGGTGCGCAGAAGGCTGGGATGTTTACTCCAATGCCGGCATCAGCGTTCGCGGGGTGCAATCGGGTTACAATATTCCTGGCTCCCCCACCTATGGACAGCCCAACTTCATTCTCGGCCCGGGATCCCGCGCTGCCTATAATGCTGCAAATGGCGTGATCCGCGCCGCTGCCGCAACACCAGCCGCACTGCGCAATATGCAGTTCAACCAGGCTGGCACAGCGCTCATTCCTTTCGATCCCGGTCTCTATGTCCAGAATGCCCAGATTGGCCCCCGGCAGGGTGGAGACGGAGAGTCGACCTACGACGAATCCCGTCTTCGTACGCCTGTGAAGCGCTTGGCGCTCTACAGCCATATGAGTTACGACATCACCGACGATGTCAGCGGCTTTCTGGAAGCCTCCTATGGCGAGCGCTCAGCGAGCGCGCTGGGGCCAGTGCTTGGCCCGCGCTCCACGCTGCTCTTCCGTCCTGATAACGCATTCCTGCCTCCACAAGTGGCGGCTGCCCTCGTTGGCAGTAACGGGTTCACGCTGGGCAAGGATCTCGACAACGATATCACCAATACCAACAGCGCAGACGTGCAGACCCTGCGCTTCGTGGGAGGCTTGAAGGGTGAACTCGGCCTCAGCAATTGGACGTGGGACGTCTATTATCAGTTCGGCAAAAACGCGCGGCAACAGTCTATCAGCCGATCACGCGTTAACAGCTTCTTCGACTTTGCCGTCGATGCGGTCAGAGATCCCAGCACAGGCGCTCCGGTGTGCCGCGCAGTGCTGCAAGGCAATCCAAATGCAGCTGGCTGCGTTCCTCTCAATCTTTTCGGCCAGGGCAATATGTCCCAAGCCGCCATCGACTACTCATTTCGCGAGGCGATCGAAGACTTCAAATATACGCAGCATGTCATCGCGCTGGCCGTTCAGGGTGATCTGTTCAGCGGATTTGGCGCAGGCCCCGTTGGCGCAGCCGCAGGGCTGGAATATCGCATGGACAATGGGAATGTCACGCATGGCGACGTGCCCTATTATGAGCAGTTCGGCTTAAGCTTCGGGCTCGACTATAGCGGCTCAATTCGCGTGCTGGAGACGTTCGGCGAAGTGAATGTGCCTCTGCTGCGCGACATGGGCTTGGCAAAGCTGCTGGAGCTCAATGGCGCGGTGCGCCACTCGCGCAACACCAGCATCGATGGCGCCACACATGCCTCGCGCACCGTCAATGCCCTGAGCTGGAAATTCGGCGCGGTCTATGAGCCTACAGACTGGCTTCGCCTGCGTGGAACGCGATCCCGCGACATCCGCGCTGCTGGTTTCCGCGAGTTGTTCCAGCTCCAACTTCCAAGCGATCCCACCTCCGCGCAAGGTCGTGTGAACAACCCCTTCAACGGCAACGCGCTCGATACCACGCCCATCCTTGGAGGAGGGAACTTCCGGCTCAATCCTGAAGTCGCAGATACGACGACACTTGGCGTGGTCTTGCGGCCCTTTGGCGGTCGACTGAGCATATCTGCTGACTGGTTCGAAATCCGCATCAAGGATGCCGTGACCACACCCTCGGGCCAGCAGATCGTCGACAATTGTTTCAACAGCAA
>Ga0307414_10000674_pt1 | contig 17500 bp, 20 predicted proteins | sample DK1Ometagenome_FD_203804 | JGI IMG/M metagenome (GOLD analysis project Ga0307414, IMG submission 203804) | Maize rhizosphere microbial communities from greenhouse at UC Davis, California, United States - DK15-O-3 | ecosystem: Host-associated > Plants > Roots > Rhizosphere > Soil | place: USA... | reverse complement strand
TGACCGACGCGAGAATATCGTCGGCGCCATCAAATGCCCGATCCAGACAGTCGAGGAACCATGACAGCCAGGACGTGATATCCAATGTGCCTTTCTGCGTCGTTTCAAGCATGCGGTAGTAGGCGGCGCGCTCCTTACGAATTTGCGCCGACATGGAATAGAAGCGCCGGGTGCTTCCCTCGGACCGGGCCAGCGCCATGTCGGCGATGGCGCGCGCCGTCCGACCATTTCCGTCATCGAGCGGGTGGATCGTGACGAACCAGAGATGCGCGATGCCCGCCTTCAAAACAGGATCAATGCCTTGGTCCGCTTCAAACCAATTGAGAAAGACACCCATTTCATGGCTGAGCGCTTTGGCGGGCGGCGCTTCATAGTGAACGCGCTCACGACCATATGGGCCGGAAACCACTTGCATTGGCCCGGTGGAGTCATCGCGCCAGACGCCTACGGCAATCTTGGTCATGCCGCTCCGCCCGGTCGGAAACAAAGCCGCATGCCACCCGAACAGGCGCTCGTCGGTCAGGGGCTCTTGAAAGCGCTGCGTCGCGTCGAGCGTCATTTCGACAATGCCGTCGATATGGCGATCAGAGGGAACCAGGCCCGCAATGTCGAGACCAAGGCGGCGCGCGATTGATGAACGCACCTGATCCTTATCGAGTTGTTCGCCCTCAATCTCGGACGATTTCAACACATCTTCGGTAAGCGTATGGAGGACCGCTTCGTCCTGAAGGGAAAAGCCGAGGGCTTCCATCCGGCCCAAAAGACGGCCTTGGCGATGGCGAACTGCACCAAGCTTTTGGGCAAGGGCCTCATCCTGCCACTGGAAATTTGGCCAGTCTTTCAGCTCATGAATGTAAGTCATAATCTCCGCACCTCATGCGGAGGATATACCGCATAATCTCCGCACGGGAAAGCGTTAATCACCGCATATTGTGCGGAGATTGAAGGTGCTATTCTCCGCACGAAAACCTCAGGCCATTGTGCCGGAGATCGCCATCGTTGCGAAGCGACAGCGCATGGCTGGACGGATTATGATGCGATTTCGCGGCTCACGGGTCGCCCTCCGCAAAATAGGCGGTCAGCCGGTGCGCGAGATCTGGACTCAGCCGCACATAATTTCGCCGGCCATCGTCACGGTCCGCCTCGCGGCTGATCAGACCCTCTTCACAAAGCCGCCGAAGCAAGCGGAGTGCACTGGTTGTGGGTAGCCCCGAGGCGATGCATGCCGAACTTGTGGAAACCGATCTGGCTTCGCCTTCATGAATGAACAGGTCGAGCAATATCTCCCAGGCGGGTTCGCCGAACAATTCGTCGGCGCCGACAAGCTGCCGGCGCAACAGCCTTCGTCGGACCGTACGCCGCGCATTGGACAGGGCAAGATTGGACTGTTCCGGATCGGCAGCCCGGTCGCGAAGCGCGTTCCGCTGCCGCCGTGGCTTGCTCTCTCTCCGCTGCAAGATCGCCTCATGTCGGCTGCTCGTCACGATAATATGTTCCAGCACGTCGACATCGAGCGCATAGCCGATCGCTACCAGGCGGTCGGTCACATCGACATCGCCGCGGCTCGGGCTTGGATCGCCGCTGGGGTGGTTGTGGACCAGAATGATGCCGGCCGCGTTGAGTTCGAGAGCACGGCGGAAAATGATGCGCGGATAGACCGTGAGCTGCCCGATGGTCCCATACTGCAATTGCTCGTCGGAAATCAGGCGCCTCGATGAATCGAGAAACAGCACGCGGAGAATTTCATGGGGCAGCGCCCCCATCGATGCTTGCAAATATTGGATCAGCTTGGGATCGGATGGCGTGAGGACGCGGCCGGTCACTTGCGTGCGCATGGCCTCAAGCATCGCGGCGCGCGCGGTAATCAGCATCATGGCGACCCGACTGTTCTTCCCGAGAATGCGGCCGAGCGAGGCGGGCGACTGCGCCCAAAGACGCGCGAGCGTGCGATATTCCGAGAGCAGGGCATCCGCTAACGTCCGGCTGTTCGCCGGATCGATCGCCGCGATCAAATCTGCCAGGACGGCTCGCTCTCGCCGCGCGCCAGCCGTTGTTGGTGACGCCAGGTTGCGAGGATGAGGATCAGCGGCACCGGCCAGGAGGTCGCCACCTGCATCGTGAGATAGACGGACGGTTGCATCGTCACGTCCAGCCCCCGCGTTGTGTGTGCGAGGATTGGAAGCATGTGGAGCACGGCGGCGCACATAGGCCAGAAGCGATGGGCAAAGAGCGCGAGGCCGGTCGTAGCCGTTACGCCGAAAAAATCTATCGCGAGATGCCCGAGGTCCAGCGCCGCATATTCCGGCGGGACGAACATATGAAGCAGCTGGTCGGCCCCCACCATCGTCAGCGCGATCGCCGCCATGGCACGCTCGGGACCACCCCCGCGCCAGGCGGCTTAACCGGTCGCGACCAGCAAGAAGGCGAGAAACAAGGCGATGCGCACCGCTCCAGACTTCCATGCCGATCGCTCCCGGTCAATGGCTCAGGCGGCCGACGCCAGCGGAGCGGCATCGCCTTCGGCGGTGGTCGGACATTCGTGGAGATCATAGCCCCCGGTCTCGCGCCCGATGTCGACGAGGTCGCCATGGACGCGCAAGATGTCGCCGCTCACATCGACCAGCGCCATTTGTGCCTTCATGAGCCGCTGGATCGTCGCATGGCCCCTGATGGCCGGAACGCCAAGGGTGTCGCGGCGCGCGGTGACGACGCTCGCCATCAGCGAGGATATCGCGATGAGAGCATCGTCGATCCTGATCTCGGCAGCGGGCACATCGCGCACGAGACGGGCGGCTGTGAATGTGATTTCCTTGGGCATGACGTCTCCTTTCTCCGAAAGCGCAGCCGCGCTTCGGCAATTGTCGTTCGACTGGAAAAAGGGATCAGCCGGAGATCAGCCGCGTCAGCGCCTGCGCGATCGCAAGTCCTGTCAGGATGAGAAGGGCCAGGCCAACCAGCATGGCCGCCATGATCCAGACTCGCCTGACCCGGGCATGATCATGCCTCCGGAAATCCCTGAACGGCGAACTGCTGCCCGTCGGACTGTCCGTCATCGATCTGCTGTCGGGCAGCGGCACCGGGGCGGGCAATTCTCCGTTCGAGGAATCGAATGGCAGAAGTTGGCGTTGTTGGGGAAGTATGATCGGATCATATAGTATCCGATCATAGGTCTGTTTGAGGCGCGCATAGATGATTGCGGCCTCGTCGCGGTTCGCTGCGCCGAGCACATTGCGCGCGGTTGTCAGCCTGAGATCGACCGCCTGCTTCGAAATGTCGAGACGGCGCGCAATCTGCTTGGACGTCTGCCGCTCGAGCAGCAAATCGAGGCAGGCGCGCTGCTTGTCGGTGAGGCGCGTCCAGCGTCCGTCGTCTTCCGATCGGTGTGACCCCGAATCACTCATGCTGACACTGTTGTCAAAATCGCGCGCGATACAAGCTGCCAGGTGCGATTCGCGGTTTCCTGCAACATGTTACTCCGCCGCGGCCTACGCCACCTCCTGTCTTTCTACGCCATGATACGACGCCGGCAGAAGCTTGTTGAACTGCGGACTTTTCTGCGTCTCTTAATCGTCCCCGTCGAGCCGGGCGCTTCTGCCCGGCCCAGAAAACGGGGTCCTGATGGGCGCAGAATCGATCCGGATCGAAGCAGGCCATCGCAGTGCGCGCATGTTGCGCACCGCAATGGGCGCAGCGATTGCCGAATGGCTCGCCGATCCCCTCGTCATCGAGATCATGCTCAATCCCGATGGCCGGCTCTGGGTGGATCGGCTCGAGCAGGGGGTCACCGAAAGCGGGGAGATATTGTGTGCCGCCGATGGCGAGCGCATCATCCGGCTCGTTGCGCACCATGTCGGTGCAGAGGTTCATGGCGCTGCGCCGCGCGTCTCCGCCGAGCTGCCCGATGGCGGCGAACGTTTCGAAGGCCTGCTTCCTCCCATTGTGTCGGCCCCGGCCTTCGCGATTCGCAAGCCCGCCGTCGCGGTGTTCACGCTGGAGGACTATGTCGCCACGGGCATCATGTCGGCGGCGCAGGCGGCGATCCTTCGCGCCGCTGTCGCCGACCGCCTGAATATTCTCGTCGCGGGCGGGACCGGTACCGGCAAGACCACGCTCACCAATGCGTTGCTCGCGGAAATTTCCGGGAGCAGCGATCGCATCGTGTTGATCGAAGACACGCGCGAGTTGCAGTGCGCTGCCCCCAATTTCGTCGCCATGCGCACCAAGGATGGTGTTGCCTCGCTCTCCGACCTTGTCCGCTCGTCGCTGCGGCTTCGTCCCGACCGCATCCCGATCGGCGAGGTGCGAGGGCCCGAAGCGCTCGACCTTCTCAAAGCCTGGGGCACCGGGCATCCGGGCGGCATCGGCACCATCCATGCCGGCAGCGCGCTCGGCGCGCTTCGCCGCATGGAGCAATTGATCCAGGAGGCGGTGGTCACCGTCCCGCGCGCGCTGCTCGCCGAGACGATCGATCTCATTGCCATCCTCGTTCGCGACGGCACGGGCCGCCGGCTGTCCGAACTCGCGCGCATCGACGGGCTCGATCCCGCGACCGGCGAATATCGTCTCATTCCCTCTGTTCCCGCAGGAGACCCGTCATGAAATTCATGCCTCCCAGCCGTGCCCTATGGAGCGCCGCGGCGCTCACCATGGCCTGCATTCTCGCGGCACCCGCCCATGCCGGCGGCTCGTCAATGCCTTGGGAAGCGCCGCTCCAGTCGATCCTTGAAAGTATCGAAGGCCCCGTCGCGAAGATCGTCGCGGTGATCATCATCATCGTGACCGGGCTCAGTCTCGCCTTTGGCGACACGTCGGGCGGGTTCCGCCGGCTCGTCCAGATCGTCTTCGGCCTGTCGATCGCCTTCGCCGCCTCGAGCTTCTTCCTCTCCTTCTTTTCGTTCGGCGGCGGAGCGCTGGTCTGATGGACCGGGAAGGGGAGGTGCCGGGCTTTTTCGCGCCGGTCCACCGGGCCCTCGCTGAACCGATCTTGCTTGGCGGCGCACCGCGCAGCCTCGCGATCGTCAACGGCACGCTCGCCGGTGCGATCGGCCTGGGCCTCCGGCTCTGGATCGCCGGTCTCGCGATCTGGGCGATCGGCCACGCCCTCTCGGTCTGGGCCGCGCGCCGCGATCCGCAGTTCGTCGACGTCGCCCGCCGCCACCTCAAATATCCTGTCTGGATGCGCCCATGATGAACCTCTCCGAATATCGCTCCAAATCCGCGTCGCTCGCTGATTATCTGCCTTGGGCCGCGCTCGTGTCCGAGGGCGTAGTCCTGAACAAGGACGGGTCGTTCCAGCGTAGCGCGCGTTTCCGCGGCCCCGATCTCGACAGCGCGACGCCCGCCGAACTCGTCGCCGTGACCGCGCGGCTCAACAATGCGCTGCGGCGTCTGGGTTCGGGATGGGCGGTGTTCGTCGAGGCGCAGCGCGTACCCGCACATTCCTATCCCGTGTCGGATTTTCCCGATGCGGTGTCCGAGCTGGTCGATGTTGAGCGCCGCGAGCAGTTCCGCGAGGAAGGCGCGCATTTCGAAAGCTTCTATTATCTGACCTTGCTGTGGATGCCGCCCGCCGAGGAGGCCGCGCGCGCCGAGGCCTGGCTCTATGAAGGCCGCTCAAAGACCGGAGTCGATCCCAAGGAGTTGCTGAAAAGCTTTATCGACCGGACAGGGCGCATGCTCCATCTCGTCGAGGGCTTCATGCCCGAGGCCGAGTGGCTGGATGACGGCGACACGCTGTCCTATCTCCACAGCTGCATCTCGACCAAGGTCCAGCGCGTCCGGGTTCCGGAGACGCCGGCCTATCTCGACGCGCTGCTCGCCGACGAACCGCTCGTGGGCGGGCTTGAACCGCGCCTCGGCGACCATCATCTGCGGACGCTCACCATCACCGGTTTTCCGAGCGTCACCTTCCCGGGCCTCCTCGACGAATTGAATCGGCAGGCCTTCGCCTATCGCTGGTCGTCGCGCGCCATCATGCTCGACAAGACCGACGCGATCAGGCTGCTGACCAGGATCCGGCGCCAGTGGTTCGCCAAGCGCAAGTCGATCGCGGCGATCCTCAAGGAAGTGATGACCAACGAGGCATCGGTGCTGCTGGACACCGACGCATCGAACAAGGCCGCCGACGCCGATATGGCGCTCCAGGAACTGGGCGCAGACGAAGCGGGAATCGCCTATGTGACGGCGACCATCACCGTATGGGACCGCGATCCGGCCCTCGCGGCCGAGAAGCTGCGGCTCGTCGAGAAGATCGTTCAGAGCCGCGATTTCACCTGCACGGTCGAAGGCGTGAATGCCCTCGAGGCCTGGTTCGGGAGCCTCCCCGGCCATGTTTATGCCAATGTCCGCCAGCCCCCCGTTTCCACGCTCAATCTCGCCCACCTCATACCCTTATCAGCGGTGTGGGCGGGGGCGGAACGGGACGAGCATTTCGGTGATAGCCCCCTGCTTTACGGCAGGACCGAAGGCTCGACCCCGTTCCGCCTAACTCTTCATGTCGGCGATGTCGGCCATTGCCTCATCGTCGGCCCGACGGGGGCCGGCAAGTCGGTGCTGCTCGCGCTCATGGCGCTCCAGTTCCGGCGCTATGAAGGCAGCCAGATTTTCGCCTTCGACTATGGCGGGTCGATCCGCGCCGCGACGATCGCCATGGGCGGCGACTGGCAGGATCTTGGCGGCGCGCTTCATGACGAAGCGAGCGGCAATGCCGTCGCCTTGCAGCCGCTCGCGCGCATCGACGAAGCCGGCGAGCGGGCCTGGGCCGCCGAATGGCTCGCCGCGCTCCTCACCGGCGAAGGTGTGACGATCGATCCGGCGGCGAAGGACCATCTCTGGTCGGCGCTGACGTCTCTCGCGACCGCGCCGGTCGCCGAGCGCACGCTCACCGGTCTTGCCGTCCTGCTCCAATCGCAGCATCTCAAACAGGCCTTGGCGCCTTATCTCGTCGGCGGACCCTGGGGACGTCTCCTCGACGCCGAAGCCGAACATCTCGGGCACGCCCGGGTGCAGGCGCTCGAAACCGAAGGCCTCGTCGGCGCGGCCGCGGCGCCCGCCGTGCTCGCCTATCTCTTCCACCGCATCGGCCAGCGGCTCGACGGATCGCCGACTTTGATCATCATCGACGAGGGCTGGCTCGTCCTCGACAGTCCGGCCTTTGCGGTGCAGCTGCGCGAATGGCTGAAGACGCTCCGCAAGAAGAATGCGAGCGTGGTCTTCGCGACCCAGAGCCTTGCCGATATCGAAGGCTCCAGCATTGCACCGGCGATCATCGAAAGTTGTCCGACGCGGATATTCCTGCCGAACGAGCGCGCCGCCGAGCCGCAGATTGCGCGAGTCTATGAACGCTTCGGCCTCAATGATCGCCAGATCGAGATATTGAGCCGGGCGACGCCGAAGCGCGATTATTATTGCCAGTCGCGGCGCGGCAACCGGCTGTTCGAGCTCGGGTTGGGCGAGATCGCGCTCGCCTTCACAGCCGCCTCCTCGAAGACCGACCAGATCAAGATCGGTGAGCTTGTCGAAGCGCACGGCCACGCCGACTTCGCCGAATTCTGGCTCCGCCACCGCGGCCTCACCTGGGCCGCCGATCTTCTCGCGAACCTCGAAATCCCCGACCAGCTGATGGAGTGATGTGATGAACAATTGGAAGAACCATGTGCTGCTTGCGGCGCTGATTTCCGGATCGGCCCTGGCGATGGGCGGGGCAATGGCCCCGGCCGCGGCGCAGATCGGAGGCATCGTCCATGATCCGCGCAACTATGCCCAGAACATCCTGACCGCGGCGCGGACGCTCGAGCAGATCAACAACCAGATCGCCATGCTGCAGAATCAGGCGACGTCGCTCATGAACGAGGCGCGCAATCTTCAGGCGCTGCCGGTCTCGATGCTGCAGGACCTTCAGGGGCAGGTCGACCGGACGCGCCAGCTGCTCGGCGAGGCGCAGCGCGTGGCCTTCGATGTCGGCCAGATCCAGCAGGCGTTCGACAGCCGCTACAAGGGTGGTGCGATCGCCGCGCCGCACGCCGTAATGGTCGCCAATGCCGAGGCGCGCTGGAACGACAGCGTCGGCGCCTTTCAGGACGCGATGAAGGTCCAGGCCGGCATCGTCACCAATATGGGCGCGACCCGGCAGCAGGTCGGCATCCTCGTCGGCGCCAGCCAGTCGGCGACAGGGGCGCTGCAGGCCGCGCAGGCCGGCAACCAGCTGCTCGCGCTGCAGACGCAGCAACTCACCGATCTGGCCGCCGTAATGGCGGCGCAGGGGCGGGCGCAAATGCTCGAGGCGGCGCGGCGGGCAGCGGCCGAAGCCGAAGGCCGCGAGCGCTTCCGCCGCTTCCGGAAAGCCGACTGAAATGGACCGGGCGGGCAGGATCGCCGGGGTCGCGGTTCTCGGCGGCCTCGCCCTGACGCTCGCGCTGATCGCCGCGGTCGGCGCGCCCGAACCCGGCGCGTCGGCTCCTGCGATCGCGCAGGAGGAGGTACCTCCAGCACCGCCGCCGATGCTGCACCGGTGTCGCACGATCACCCAAACCGATCCGGACTGCGAAGCGGCGTGGGAGGCGAAGCGGCGACATTTCTTCGGCAAGAAAGGGGACACGCGATGAACGATACCGGCGTGATCGATCAATTTCTGTCGGTCTTCTCGGCCTATATCGACAGCGGTTTCGGGCTGCTCGGCGGCGAGGTCGGCTTTTTGTCGTCGACGCTGATCGTGATCGATGTGACGATCGCCGCGCTCTTCTGGGCCTGGGGTGCCGACGAGGACATCCTGCAGCGGCTCGTCAAGAAGACACTCTATATCGGCGTCTTCGCCTTCATTATCGGCAACTTCCAGAGCCTCGCCACGATCCTGCTCGAAAGCTTCGCGGGCCTCGGCCTCAAGGCGAGCGGCGGCGCCATGGCGATCGGTGACTTCATGCGTCCGGGCGTCGTCGCCGCCACCGGCATCGACGCCGCCCAGCCTTTGCTCGACGGCACTGCGGATCTGGTCGGGCCGGTCGGCCTCTTCACCAACTTCGTCCAGATCATGATCATGCTGGTCGCCTGGCTCATCGTCGTGCTCGCTTTCTTCATCCTCGCGATCCAGATCTTCGTGACTTTGCTCGAATTCAAGCTCGTGACCCTCGCCGGTTTCATTCTCCTGCCTTTTGCCTTCTTCGGCCGCACCGCCTTCATGGCCGAACGCGTGCTCGGTCACATCGTCTCGTCGGGCATCAAGCTGCTGGTTCTCGCGGTCATTACCGGCATCGGCACGACGCTTTTCAGCCGCTTTATGAACGCCGGTCTCGGCGCCGATCCCGACATCGAGCAGGCCATGGCGATCGCGCTCGGCGCGCTGACATTGCTTGGGCTCGGCATATTCGGTCCCGGCATCGCCAATGGCATCGTCGCCGGCGGCCCCCAGCTCGGCGCCGGCGCCGCGGCTGGCACCGCCGTTGCCGCTGGTGCGACACTCGCGGCGGGGGCTGCCGGCGCGACGCTGGCCACGGGCGCCGCTGCGACGATGGTCCGCGGGGCGGCCCTGAACAGCGCGCGCACCGCGGGAAGCGCTTCGGCCGCCTATGCGGCCGGCGCGGCCGGAAAGAGCGGTGCTGGTGCGGTGGGAGCGGGCCTCGCCAATGTCGGACGGTCCGCGGCGAGCGCCGCCGCCGCACCCGCCCGGCAAGCGGCCGATCGCGTCCGCGCGGCTTTTGCCGAAGGACGGGAGGGTGGATCGGGTGGCGCCTCTTCCCGATCGGTCAGCGATAGTCCGCCGCCCTGGGCCGCGGCCATGCGCCGCCGCCAGGCGATCGGCCATGGCGCGACCCTCGGTGCCCAGACCCTCAAGGCCGGCGACAGCCACGGCGCCGGCTCCGCTCCCGACATCAGTGAGAAGGATTGAGCGACATGTTCAAACGGCCCACCACCCATTATGGCAAAGCGCCGGTGCCGGTGACGCCCTACCAGCGGGCGGCGCAGGTCTGGGACGATCGCATCGGTTCGGCACGCGTCCAGGCCCGAAATTGGCGGCTCGCCTGCTTTGGCAGTCTGGCGCTTGCCGGCGGCCTTGCGAGCGGCCTCGTCTGGCAGTCGGCGCGCGGGACGATCACGCCCTGGATCGTCGAGGTCGACAAATTCGGCGAAGCGCGCGCGGTCGCACCGGCCGACGCCGACTATCGGCCGACCGATCCGCAAACGGCGTTTCATCTCGCCCGCTTTATCGAGCATGTCCGCTCGGTTCCTGCCGATCCGGTCGTGCTGCGCAAGGACTGGTTGAGCGCCTATGATTTTACGACGGCGTCGGGTGCGCAGGCGCTGAACGATCATGCGCGGAACAATGATCCGTTCGCCGAGGTCGGCAAGGTCCAGGTGGCGGTCGATGTGTCGAGCGTTATCCGGGCGTCGAAGGACAGCTTCCGCATCGCCTGGACCGAGCGCCGCTATCAGGACGGCAGCCTTGTCGAGACGTCGCGCTGGTCGGCCATATTGACCGTCACCCATCTTCCGCCGCGCACGCCCGACGCCCTGCGCCGCAACCCGCTCGGGGTTTTTGTCACTGCACTCTCCTGGTCGAAGGAACTCACCCAATGAAACGTCTGTCTTTCGCTTCCCTGCTTGCCAGTGCTGCGGCCATCGGCCTCGCAGCCCCATCGACGGTGGTCGATGCCCGCGACCCGCGGCAGAGCATCGGCCGGGCCAATGACGCGGCGCGGGTTCAGCCCGATCGCGCGGCCTTTCTGGGCGCGATCCAGAAATATGCCTGGGCCGAAGGCGCGCTCTTCCAGGTCTATGCAGCCCCGGGGCAGGTGACCGATATCGTGCTGCAGGAAGGCGAGGAACTTGTCGGGCCTGGCCCGGTGGCGGCGGGCGACACGGTGCGCTGGATCATCGGCGATACGGTGAGCGGCAGCGGTGCCACGCGCCGCGTCCATCTTCTCGTCAAACCGACCCGCGCCGACATCATGACCAATATCATCATCAACACCAATCGGCGGACCTATCACCTCGAGCTCCGCGCCACACCTGCAACCTATATGGCATCGGTATCCTGGTCCTATCCCGAACAGGAACTGATCGCGCTCCGCGCCGCCGCAGCCGAACGCGAACGTGCCGCGCCCGTCGCCGCCGGTCTCGACCTCGCCGCGCTCAATTTCCGCTATCGCCTCTCGGGCGACAAGCCCGCCTGGCGGCCGGTCCGCGTCTTCGATGACGGGCGCCAGCTCTTTATCGAATTCGGCGAAGGGATTGCCGTCGGCGATATGCCGCCGCTGTTCGCCCTGGGCGCGAATGGCGAAGCCGAATTGCTGAACTACCGCGTCCATGGTCGCTATATGATCGTCGACCGGCTGTTCGATCGCGGCGAGCTACGGATGGGAGCAGGCAAGGCTCGTCACCAGGTCGTCATCGAACGCGCCGCACGCCCGCGAGGCCGCTCGTGAGCGCGCCGGAACGAGAGGCGTCGCCAGCGCACGGTGCCGAAATGCCGCTCGCGGCCGGTCCCGTTTCGCCTGCCGGCCCGGAGCGCCTGCGGCTCCGGGCCAAGCTGCCGAAAGTGATGCGCCTCTCGCCGAAAGCGCTGGCAGTCCTCGGCAGCATTTCCTGCCTAGCGATCGGCGGAGCGCTCTGGTGGGGGCTTCGGACGTCGCCGCTGGAAGCCGCAGAGAATGTCTATGAAAGCGAAAATGCGAACCGGTCGGAGTTGGTGACAGGCGGACCCGCCGATTACAGCAAGGCCCCGAAAATCGACGAACTACGTCTTGGTGACGCCGGAGGGACGAAGCTGGCGGCACGGCAGAATGGCGAAACCGTGCCGTTGCCGCTCAGCGGCCCACCCGCTGATCCCGGTATCGCGGCAACCGAACAGGCACGGGCGCGTGCCGCGCAGGAGCGCGAGGCCGCGCGTGCGAGCCGGCTGTTCCTCGGCGGTGCGGTTGCAGCCGAAAATCCATTGTCCGGCGAACCGCCGTCATCCCCTTCGGCCGCGCAGGCCGCCGCCGGCCCCCCCGCCCGGCGCCGCGGGCTTCTGTCCGGCTCGAGCGCCCGCGCTATGGAGAGCCCAGCGCGGGTGGTCGAGGTCGCTTCGCCCAACGTCCTACAGGCGGGTAGTGTCATTCCCGCCGCGCTCATCACGGGCATTCGATCGGACCTGCCCGGGCAGATTAGCGCGCAGGTGACCCAGAATGTCTACGACAGCCCGACGGGGCGCATCCTACTCATTCCACAGGGCGCGCGGCTGATTGGCGCATATGACAGCGAGATTACCACCGGCCAAAGCCGGGTCCTGCTTGTCTGGGATCGTCTGATCCTGCCGGGCGGACGATCGATTGCGCTAGATCAATTGCCAGGCGCCGATGCCGCGGGCATGGCGGGACTGGCCGACCGGACCGACTATCATTGGGGCCATATACTCAAGGCCGCGCTTGTCTCGACGCTTCTTGGTGTCGGCGCGGACCTTGGCGACAGCAGCGAGGATCGCGTCATTCGCGCTCTTCGAAATGGTGGCCAGGAAACGGTGAATGAAACAGGTCGGCAGATCGTGGAACGCCAGCTCGGAGTTCCGCCCACGCTGACGATCCGCCCGGGTTTCACGCTGCGCGTGATCGTGACGCGCGACATCATTTTCGATCCCGCCCCGCAGGAGAGCCGCACATGACCAAGCTCAGGCTGGGAGCCATCCCGGAGGATAAGCCGATCAAGCTCACGCTTGAAATACCCGGCGAGATGATGCGCGAGCTGCAGGATTATGCCGAGGTTCACGCCAGGCTCACCGGGCTGGCGGCCCCCTTGCCGGTCGAGCGGATCGTTCCGGCGATGATCGGGCGTTTCATCGCGGGCGACCGCGAATTCAGCAAGCAGCGCAGAAGGAGTTAACCATGTCGACCGATTAACGAATCCTTTCGATGAAAGAGATCATTTACCGTTCAAGCCTGTCGCCGGCCACGATGTACCGGAAGGTCGCAGATGGTACCTTTCCGAAACCCGAAAAAAAGGGACACGAAAACATCTGGAGCGAGGCCGAATTCGAGCGCTGGTACTTCGACCCCGGACATTACCGCGCCGACGGCGGGCGACCGGCTCAGGCCGCCGCCAACTGATTGGCGCTAAACCGGGCGAATACGGGGCCGAGCTGTGTGGATCAACGCAGAAATGGGACCCCTCGTAAACTCATGCTTACTCATTCATTTGAAACGGAATTAGTGTAATGGCGGGGGGGCCGGTCGGCACCGATTGAAACCCCACCACGCGGGGCATTTTTGTCTCAACTTCAATGCGTTGGCGTTGGTCGGTAGGGGTTGCGATTCAAAGCCGATCCACAGTCTCGTCAGAGCGAGCCGTAGGCACGCATCTTGAGCGTGCCGAGGAAGGTGAGCAGCGTCATCGACACGATGATCCAGCCGATAACGACGTAGACATATTTGGCAAGCCACCACCAGAAGCTGCTGTTTTCGTACCAGTGACGGTCCGCGGGCCCACCGCGAAGGTCGCATTGGTCGCGCTGCCCGAGATCAAAGATCGGGAGCACTAGTTCGATCGCATAATAGACCGGAACGATTTCTCCTTGGCAGCGAAGCTCGGAATAAGGCGCGGGGTTGCCGTAGACCATCATCGGGGAGGGCGACGCATCGCCCCCGGGATGCGACACCGAAACCGCGGGCAGCACGACCTGCGCCGACCGGACCAGCGCGCCCTTGTCCACAGCCAGGCTCGTGCCGATGGTGCCCAGCAATATCCACAGCGCAAGCGTCACAGCCGAGCGCAATTTACCGAAGCCGAACCGGAAAAACAGGTCGAACGCCCGGTTCCAGGCTGCGGCCGGGCCGCTCATCGCCCGCCTTTCGATGCGCTTCATTTCGATGAGCAGCGCGTCTGCATGGTCGTGCCAGCCGGCGGCGCGCATGTGCTGGGCAAAATGGATGAAGGGCTGAATCTGGAGCTGCTTGCGCTGATCGAGCCAGTAACTGGCGTCCTGCTTCAGACGTCCGATAATATTCGCCGCGTCGCCCACCGACGAAATCCGGATGCGGTTCGTTGCGAGCCCAATCCAGCTGATCGCGAGCGCCGACCGGCGCTCCGGCGGCGGCAGTTCGATCGCATCGACCTTCGCGCCGTCGAGGAACAGATGGAGGCGCGGCACCGCTCCGAAGCTGGGCGTTTCACCTACGGGCAGATCCCCGACCTCGACGGTGAGACTATCGGTAACGCGCAGCCTGCCGCCGATCCGCGCGCCCGAAAGGTCAACGGACCGAGCGATTTGCGACAAGAGACGCGCGTCGCGCTCGGCCTTTGTGTCGGCATCGAAGCGATGCGTTGCCGAGCCCAGAACGACGTCGCCGCTGACCTCGATGTTGAGAAGCTTGAGGTCCGATTTGAACACGCACCGTGCGATGAAGAGACCACCCATCCGGCTGTCGCCGAAGCAGAGCGAAGCATGGCTCGAATCCTTGACCGAGAAAAAGGCTCCATCGAGCTCAACGAGCCCGCCGACCTGCGCCTGGTGCAGGTGGATCTGGCCCAGCATGCTGCTGCCGGCCTGGACCGAAATGCAATTGCCGATCGTCGATCCGCAAAAATCCATGCAGGTATCGGCGTCGTCGGCCTCGCATGTGCTGCGGTCCTTTATCTCGACGTTGATGCCGATCCTCGACGAATAGAGCCGGAGTTTGCCCTTGAGGTGGCTCGCCGAAACCATGACCGCGGCGCCGACCTCGCAGCCGTGACCGCTGAGAGCGTCGTTGCCATTGCCGATCGTTGCGCGCGTGAAGGAGATATTGCCGTCGACACGCAGCATCTGCGCGAGAATGGCGCCGTCGATCATGCTGTCGTGCACGACGAGGCTGCCGAGGCGGGCATCTTCGAGCAGGAAACGCGCCTTGATATTCGAATTGATGATCACGAGGCGTCCGGTCACTTCGATGCCGGAAAGCGCCATGGCCAGCGGCTGATCGCTCTCGAACTGGAGGTTCGACCAAAAAAGGTCACCAGTGACGCGGGCGCGGTAGAGGCTGATCGCCGGGTCGGCAGCGCCCGTCCCTTTTCCGAAGACGACCTGCCCGAAGTTGAGACCGGAGCGGAAGACCGCGCCGTCGGCCTGGAAGCTCACAATGCTGGAATTCCTGATCGCGATCCGCCCGCATATGGACTCGCGAACGATCAGGGTGTCGATAACGCAATTGTCGAAATGCAATGCCGGCAGCTGCATCGTATCGAGATTGATAGATGAAAGGTCGATTGCCCCTTCGATCGCGAGCCCCGAGACCCATATCCTCGTCACGGTGCTCGAGGGGTCGGACGCCACTTCTCGAATTCTCTGCGCGATGTCCGACGCGGACATCGTTTCGCGCGCGTCGCCCGCGTCGGGATTGCCGAAGCTCAATTCGAAAAAGGTCACCATATTCCCCCCGCTGGACCTCGCGCCGCGCCGGTCCGTTCCCCCGGCGGACGTAATCGGATTGCACGGAAAAATCATCCGTAACTTGCGTGCCGCACGCACGGGGTTCCGGCCGGATTTTGCGCCAGGACTGAACGCTGCATGGCGTTGTCCGGCAACGGCAAGAGATGGTGACGCCCGGTCTCGCGCGACGGTTCGAGCTGGATCGCAGCCCTGTGTCTCAGTCGAACCCTGTCTTTCCCGGCGCCCAATAGGCCTTGGTGAGAATATTCGAAGTCGGCACGCCTTGCCGGCGTAAATTGTGCCTCAGGCGCTGGATCGTCCCGGCCTTGCCCGTGAGGACGAACAGCGCGCCGGCCTCGGCATGAGCAGGAAGTGCGGCTTCCATTTCCGCAAGATGGAGATCGCCATCGCGGCGGGCGTGCAGCGAGGCGGCGCCGATCCCGAGTTGCGCGGCGACCGATCGGGCGCTCCCGAGGTCGCCGACTTCGAAATGGCAGGCGACCGGGCGGCCCGGCTCCTGGCGGGTCAGCGCATAGGCGAGTCCCATCGCGGTCTCGTCCCCAAGCAGGACGAGCTCGCGGGAAGGACGGCGCGCATCGATCGAAGTGCGCGGCCGGAACAGATCGCATTCGTCGCCGGGTTCGACACTCTGCACCCAGGCGCTTCCCGGCCCGTCGCCATGCGCAAAGCCAAGTAGGCAGGCGCGGCCCGCCGCGGAATTCCATTCGATCGGGGTGTAGGTCCTCGCGGTGAAGGCCGATCCCATCGCGATCTGGATTTTCTGCCCGGGCAGCCACACGACGTCGCGAAGCGCTGCCCCCTCGAGGGTAATCAGGCGGAAGCGGTCGGCGAGCCGCTCGGCTGCGACGATGGTGGCGCGGCGCATCAAAAGGCGCAGAAGCGCTTGGCTAATCCGGCCCGGCGCGCGGGTTACGGGTCGTTCGGGCGAATCCATCGGAAGCATCAGAAGGTCCTTGTCGTGAGCTCGTTACTGGGACCCGCGTCGAGCGCGAGCGCCTGCGAGAAATAGCCGGTCGCTGACTTGCGAACATAAGCGAGATAATCGGGCATATCGAGGATGCGCGCCACCGGCCCGCCGCTGATCATCTCCAAAATATTATCCCTTGCTCGGCGAGGCTTGGGTCGCCTCCGGTTGCATGACCATGGAATAAGGGCGCCGCCTAATGGCGTCATTACGAATTCATGACAGTTTATTATTCAAGTTCGCCATTTTTCAGATAGGAGTCCGATATGCCGATTCTGAACAAGCTTTCCGACCTCGCCGAATGGACCGATCCGGACGATGTGCCCCGGCCCGTGGTCGCCTACGGGGTCATGGCGCGGGACTTCGAAGGCATCGAGCTCGATTTCCATCGCCACGCCAAGGGCCAGATCATGCTCGTGCAACGCGGCGCGCTCAGCTGCGAGGTCGAGGGCGGGCTCTGGATCGTTCCGCCGCGCAGCGCGATCTGGATACCCGGCGGGGCGCTCCACAGCGTCAAGATCACTGGTGCCCTCGAGGGCTATAACGCCTTTGTAGCAACCTCCATCGGCGAGCGCCTGCCAGCTGTCTGTTGCGCTGTCGCGGTGTCACCATTGTTGCGTGAACTCCTCTTACGTTCCTCGAAGCTTCCGCTGCTCTACGAGGAAGGCGGCGCCAATTCGCGTTTGATGGCTGTGCTCGTCGACGAACTCGCGGCCGCAGAGGTCGAAAATCTGCACTTGCCGATGCCGGTCGATCCCCGGCTACGCCGGATCACCGTCGAAATGATGGAACGGCCGGGAGTGCGAGGAACGCTCGCAAGCTGGGCGAAGCGCGCCGGGATGAGCGCCCGGACGTTAGAGCGGCGGATCAGCGAGGAAACGGGCATGAGCTTCGGCCGCTGGCGCCAGCAGCTCGGCATCGTGCTCGCCGTCCAGTGGCTCGCTGGCGGTGCTTCTATCCAGGCGGTCGCGGCCGATCTCGGCTACGAAAGCGTACCAAGCTTTGTGACGATGTTTCGCAAAGCGCTTGGCACCTCGCCCGGGCGCTACATGGCAGAGCGCTATTCGGGCGGGCATTAGTTGCGGGCGCTTACGCCTGCCGGAGTGATTCTTCGCTGGACCATACACTCCGACAAACGGGTCCTA
>Ga0307414_10000673_pt1 | contig 17502 bp, 24 predicted proteins | sample DK1Ometagenome_FD_203804 | JGI IMG/M metagenome (GOLD analysis project Ga0307414, IMG submission 203804) | Maize rhizosphere microbial communities from greenhouse at UC Davis, California, United States - DK15-O-3 | ecosystem: Host-associated > Plants > Roots > Rhizosphere > Soil | place: USA... | reverse complement strand
TGGAAATATTAGCTACAATATTAGGATCCTCAATACCTGCTACAGATGGAGCCGGAAGTTTAGAATAATCAACACTGTTTTTTAAATAGTTTTTTAATGAATTATAATAGGCTATTTTTCGGGCAATAGCATCTTTTTCAACATCATATTGAAGAATTTTATCTGAAAACCGAGTTCCTTCCTCTTCAGCAGCATACAATCCTTTATCTTTCTTAAAAGATTTTAATTCTTCCCCCGATGTTTTTAATTGAGATTCCATCGAAACAAGGGTGCTGTCTATAAAAGCAATCGTATTGGTTGCAAATTTATTTTTACTATCCAATTGTCTCTTGATGAGCATGTTTACTGTCGCATTCAGGTATTCAACCATTCTGGCTTTATTGGTTCCCTGCATTCTGAGTGTAAGGATAGAAGCTCCTTTAGAATCAGGAATTACATTCACCCCTCGGTAACTGGACACCACACCATTAAAATCATTGAATCTTACAAAATATTCTTTGTCTTTATAAAATCCGGGATTGTCTTTTATTTCTAATTTCCAATGTAAAAAAGGTAAAGAAACTTCCTGACCCACTTTATATTTTTTAACAAAATCGCCTGGCTGTACTGATGTTGAACTATATGAATTATCCGAATAAGTAATTAAAGAAGCTGAAGTATTCTGGAACGGAATTTTAATCTGATATTCTGTTTCGCTTAAAAAAAGAATACTAATCAATCCTCCTGATAATTGAGGTTTGTTTTTATCTATCGCCACATAAAAAGGAACTGCTCCGTAAGCATCCACCATATTATACTTTTGCTGCTCTAAATAATCAATATAAAATTGTAATTTATCAACTACTAATTCATTATGGGATCGTGATTGCAGTGTGGTAGAAATAGTTTGCATCTGGTCAGAAACACCACCCCAGTTGAATGTTAAACTCGTATTAGAAGTAAATAAAGGATTGCTTTCTTCTTTAATAGAAATCAAATTCTCCATTTCATAAATCTTCTCTTTACGAATATTTACCTGATAAGCAATGGTAAAAGCAATTATCAAACTCACCAAAAACCATTTCCAGTAACTCACTATTTTTAAAAGTAAACCTTTAAAATCAAAGCTCACCTGGTTTTCAAAAATGGAAAAGTCTTTTATATCTAACATTTTGTCGAAATGTATTTTATCTTTTTAATAATAAAAAAACAGTTGTTCCTAAAGAAATCAGCGTTAATATAGTACCTAAAGATTCTATACCTGTTTTTCCGGTACCCCAGCTTTTTTGTTTTAGAGGTTTTACATAAATATAATCATTGGGTTGCAGGTAAAAATAAGGAGAATTTACAATATTACGATCAGTAAGATCAATATCGTGCATCTCAGTCCCTGTTGGCGTTTTCCTGACAATAGTAACTTCTTTTCTATTCCCTGTAAGTGTAATATCACCCGAATTAGCAATCGCTTCCATGATATTTACCTGTTCCTGAAACAAGGTCTTGGTTCCGGTACTTCCTACTTCACCATTAATGGTGTAACGGAATCCGGCCAACTTTACTATAACAAAAATATTGGCTTCTTTTTTAAAATATTCCGCTAATAATTGTTTTTCGATTCGTTGCCTTACTTCATCTAAAGTATATCCTATTACATTTAATTCTCCTAAAACAGGCATACGGATGTTTCCATGATCATCTACTGTAAAGCCATTAAAATATAAAGCCGACTCTGATTTTCCGGATTCACCCTCATTTGTAGTACTGAAAATTTCGACTAATTTTGGATCATTAGCTTTAATAGTAATACTCAAAACATCATTTGTTTGCAATCGATAGGGCTTAGAAGCAACAGCCGAAATAGTTGTTTCAACATTTGTTTCGTCCTTATTTTGCAAGTAAACCAAATCCCGATTTGATATACAAGACGAAAACAACACACTGATACATAATAATAAACCAGATAAATACTTAGTCATTTTACAATTTTAGATAACAAATATAGCTTTTCATTTATGATATTAAAAGCTCCGTTCCTATTAACTTATTAATTATTTTTTATTGCCTTTTCAAATGGCAAACGCTGCAAAATACTCCTTCCCAGGGTAACTTCATCAGCATATTCTAATTCGTCGCCCACAGCAATCCCTCTGGCAATAGTAGAAATGACAATATCTGAATCAGAAATTTGCTTATAAATATAAAAATTGGTCGTATCCCCTTCCATTGTTGAACTCAAAGCAAAAATAACTTCTGTTAATTTTGCTGATCTTACTTTTTCTACTAAACTGGAAATCTTTAACTGACTGGGTCCTACTCCGTCTATTGGCGAAATCTTCCCCCCTAAAACATGATAAATCCCTTTGAACTGTCCCGTATTTTCAATAGCCATTACATCACGAATATCTTCAACAACACATACTATTTCGTGATTTCTGTTCTTATTACTGCATATTTCACAAATTAAGGTATCCGAAATATTATGACAACTTTCGCAAAACTTAATTTCCTCCCGCATAGCAACCAATGCCTGCGTTAAGAAAGCAGTTTGTTCCTTTGGCTGTTTTAATAAATGTAAAACCAGTCGCAAAGCGGTTCTTTTTCCTATTCCCGGCAATTGTGATATTTCACTAACAGCTTTTTCTAATAATTTTGAAGAAAATTCCATAGTTGCAAATGTAACAATTTGTTCATTGAAATAATTGATTATTCAAAATGCCTATTAAATATATTTCTTTTCGAAATTCTTTATTTTAGACAAAAAAAGCCGTCTTCAATTATGAAAACAGCTTCGTATTTTTTCCTTAAAAAATTTAATATTGATTGGTAGCCAGTAAAACTAACGTACAAGCCACATCAACCTTGATATTATTTAATTCTAAAAGCTGATACAACTCAGGATTTTCAGTTCCCGGATTAAACACCACTCGCTTTGGCTGAGCCTCGACAATATAATTATAATAAAATCGTTGATTTTTGGGATTCAAATATAAAGTGATTGTATCTATGTTTTTAACCGGAATAGCTTTGGTGTGTATTTTTACGCCTGCAACTTCACCTTGATTTTGACCTATAGCCAGTACGGTATGCCCTTTTTGTGCTAACATATTTATGGCTTTATATGCATAACGATCGGGTTTTGTAGTTGCTCCCAGAACTAAAGTTTTTTTATTTTTCATTTCATTCATTATTTCTGCAAAGGTACTCAAATAGAATTGAAGTAGAACGATGCTATATTTTAATACTTTTATAAACTATTTTTAGGCAGGAAAATTTCAGCCATCATGCATCTTGCACTTCCTCCGCCACAAGCTTCGATAGTTTGTAGATGAGTTTTTAAAATACTTCCGTATTTTTCTAATTGCGCAAGTTGGTTTTGATGGAGCGACTCAAAAGCTGTAGTACTCATTACAATATACCTTTTATCATCAGTTCCTGAAACTTCAAGTAGGTTTGCAGCAAAATGATTAACCTGTTTCTCACTAATCAAAACAACCTCTTTCCCACTTGCTCTTAAATTATCCAGTACCATTTTGCGTTCTTTTTTATCCGCAATCATATCAGCACAAATAACAGCAAAATGCTCCCCAATACTCATCATCACATTCGTATGATAAACCAGTTCCAGTTTGCCATCTACCGTATGAAAAGCTTCAAAAATAACCGGAGCATAATCAAAATCTTCACAAAACTCAATAAAAAGCTCTTCATCAGCCCTTGGTGATAAGGCACAGTATGCAATTGCTTTAACCCTGTCTAAAACCAAGCTTCCTGTACCTTCCAGAAAAAGCCCATCCTCTTCTGCCGATGTAAAATCGATACTATTTTCAATCACAAAACCTTTTTCCTCCAATAAATCTAAAATATCATCACGCCGTTCCGCTCTGCGATTCTCAGCAAACATGGGATACAAAACCACATCACCATTTACATGAAAAGAAATCCAATTATTTGGAAAAACACTGTCAGGAGTATCTGTTTCTAAAGTATCATCCACCACCACAACCTGAACTCCCACACTTCGAAGCTGACTAACTAAACCATCAAATTCCTGTTGGGCTTTAGCATTTATAGCTGCCGGTAATACTCCGCTTATTTCTTTTTGGAAATAATTATTGGCTGTCGTTTGCTCATTCATCCGAAAAGCTACCGGACGTATCATTAAAACGGATTGGGTCACTTGTTTCATTTTATAAACCTATTATTTATTGCTTACACCAAAGATAAAAAAAAGCCTCACTTTTCAGTGAAGCTTTAGCTTGATATCATTTAAAAATTATACTGGTTTTTTAAACTCTCTTAAAGGAGATCCTGTATAAATTTGTCTTGGTCTTCCAATTGGCTCTTTGTTTTCACGCATTTCTTTCCATTGTGCAATCCAACCCGGTAATCTACCTATAGCAAACATTACTGTAAACATATCAGTAGGAATTCCTAATGCTCTGTAAATAATTCCTGAATAGAAATCCACATTAGGATATAAATTTCTGGATTTGAAATATTCATCTTCTAAAGCTGCTGCTTCCAGTTTTTTAGCAATTTCTAAAATTGGATCTTCAACTCCTAAAGTTTCTAATACTTCTTTAGCTGCTTTTTTAATAATCTTAGCACGAGGATCAAAGTTTTTATAAACTCTGTGTCCGAATCCCATTAATCTAAACGGATCGTTTTTATCTTTTGCTTTAGCCAAATACTTTTCAGTATCTCCACCATTGTGATGGATTTCTTCCAGCATTTCCAGTACCGCCTGGTTAGCACCTCCGTGTAAAGGTCCCCATAAAGCAGAAACTCCAGCAGAGATAGAAGCAAATAAACCTGCGTGAGAAGAACCTACCATTCTTACTGTAGAAGTAGAACAGTTTTGCTCATGATCAGCGTGAAGAATAAATAATTTATCTAAAGCTTCAGTTACAACAGGGCTTAATTTATAAGGCTCTGTAGGTAAAGCAAACATTAAATTCATAAAGTTCTCTACATATCCTTTAGTATTATCATAATAATTTAAAGGGTAACCCATAGACTTTCTATAAGTCCATGTTGCAATTACTAAGAATTTACCCATAGTTTTACAAACTGCCTGGTACAATTCTTTTTCATTTTCAACATTAACAGACTTTGGATTGAAAGCAGTCAATGCACTCGTTAAAGCAGCTAAAACACCCATTGGATGTGCTGTCTTTGGAAAGCCATCGATAATACCTTTCATTTCCTCATTTACTAAGGTATGTTTTCGGATATCTGTTTCAAATTGTTCTAATTGAGCAGCTGTTGGTAATTCACCAAAAATTAAAAGATAAGAAACTTCTAAGAAGTTTGCCTGATCTGCTAAATCTTCAATAGCATATCCTCTGTAGCGTAAAATTCCTAATTCTCCATCCAGGAAAGTGATTGCACTAGTACAAGAACCTGAATTTTTAAAACCGGGATCAATTGTAATTGCCCCTGTTAAATCTCTTAATTTGTTAATATTGATAGCTTCTTCGTTCTCACTTCCTTTAATAACAGGAAACTCATACTTCTGACCATCAATTTCTAATATAGCTGTTTTTGACATAATAATTTGAAATAAATCTTTACACTTAATAATTTACCAAATCTAAGGATAATAACGTTAATTAAAAAGAGAAAAAAACAGTGATATTGTTAAATTTGATAAAAAAAGCCATTCATTTAAAATGAATGGCTTTAAAAAAATAACAATTTGTTATTCTTATTTTATTTTAAATGCTTTTTTACCAGGAAAATAAGCAGTATTTGCTAATTCTTCTTCGATTCTAATCAATTGATTGTATTTAGCCATACGATCAGAACGGGAAGCTGAACCTGTTTTAATTTGTCCACAATTTAATGCTACAGCTAAGTCAGCAATTGTATTATCTTCTGTTTCTCCTGAACGGTGAGACATTACTGAAGTATATCCTGCATTTTTAGCCATGTTAACAGCTGCAATAGTTTCAGTTAAAGTACCAATCTGGTTTACTTTAATAAGGATTGAGTTAGCAATTCCTTTTTCGATACCAGTTGACAAACGCTCTACGTTAGTAACAAACAAATCATCACCTACTAACTGAACTTTATCTCCAATTTTTTCAGTTAATAATTTCCAACCTTCCCAGTCATTTTCATCCATACCGTCTTCGATAGAGATAATTGGGTATTTAGTTGTTAAATCAGCTAAATAATCAGCTTGTTCAGCAGAAGTTCTTACTTTTCCTGTTTCTCCTTCAAATTTAGTGTAATCGTATTTTCCGTTTACATAAAATTCTGCAGAAGCACAATCTAAAGCAATCATAATTTCGTCACCAAAAGTATAACCCGCTTTCTCAACAGCTAATTTGATAGTATCTAAAGCATCTTCAGTACCACCAGCTAAGTTAGGAGCAAATCCTCCTTCGTCACCTACAGCAGTAGAAAGACCTCTATCGTGTAAAACTTTTTTCAAGCTGTGAAAAATCTCAGTTCCCATTTGCATAGAATGAGAAAAAGAAGTTGCTTTTACAGGGAAAATCATAAACTCCTGAAAAGCAATCGGGGCATCAGAGTGAGAACCACCATTGATGATATTCATCATTGGAACAGGCAATGTATTAGCAGAAACTCCACCTACATATCTGTATAAAGGTAATCCTAATTCAGCAGCAGCAGCTTTAGCAACAGCTAAAGAAACTCCTAAAATTGCATTAGCTCCCAGTTTAGATTTATTAGCAGTACCATCTAAATCAATCATCATTTGATCAATTAGATTTTGTTCAAAAACAGAAGTACCTACAAGCTCTTCAGCAATTACAGTATTAACATTGTTCACTGCATTCAAAACTCCTTTTCCTAAGAAAGCTTTTCCACCATCACGTAATTCTACGGCTTCATGTTCTCCTGTTGATGCACCAGATGGAACTGCTGCTCTTCCTAAAACACCGTTTTCTGTAATTACATCTACCTCTACTGTAGGATTACCTCTTGAATCGAAAATTTGTCTTGCATGAATTTTGATAATAATACTCATATTACTTAGTTTTTAAATTTTAAAATACAAATATATTCTAAGTTTTTCAAACACGGTATTTATTTTTTTAATCTTATCAACGAAAACGTTATAAATCTTTTTTTTAAACATAATTTAAAATAAAATTTACAAATAAAAATGACATTTGAAAAAATCAGAACAAAAAAACAGGCTAAACAAAAAAATTGCTTAGCCTGTCATTATTTTTTCTTAAGAAATTATTTTCTTAAATTCTCTATAAACTGATCAAATAAATAAGAAGAATCGTGTGGTCCCGGACTTGCTTCAGGATGGTACTGCACTGAAAAACAATTTTTATTTTTCATACGCATTCCTGCAACTGTATCATCATTTAAATGAACATGGGTAAGTTCCAGTTCCGGATGTCCGTTAAGAGCATCAATTTTTACAGCAAAACCATGATTTTGAGAAGTAATCTCTCCTTTTCCAGTTAAGATATTTTTTACCGGATGGTTAATTCCTCTGTGTCCACCAAACATTTTATAAGTTTCAACTCCATTTGCTAAAGCTATTATTTGATGCCCTAAACAAATTCCAAACAAGGGTCTGTCATCAGCAATAATTCTTTTTGCAACTTCAATAGCGCCATGAAGAGGATCAGGATCTCCAGGTCCGTTTGACAAGAAATAACCATCAGGATTAAATGCAGCTAAATCTTCGTATGTTGAATCATAAGGGAACACCTTGATGTAACAATCTCTTTTTGCAAGATTTCTCAAGATATTCTTTTTGATTCCAAGATCTAATGCAGAGACTTTATATTTAGCATTTTCATCACCATAAAAATAAGGCTCAGTAGTTGAAACTTTCGAAGCTAACTCTAAACCTTCCATATTAGGAACTTTAGCTAATTCTTTTTTCAATTCCTCTATTGGAGTATCATCTGTACATATAACTGCATTCATAGCACCGTTATCACGAATATAGCTAACAAGTGCACGTGTATCTACATCTGAAATACAGATTAAATTTTGTTTAGCAAAATAATCCTCTAAGCTTCCTGAAGCATCAACTCTGGAGTAATTATAACTAAAATTTTTACAAACTAAACCGGCAATTTTTGTTCCGTCTGATTCTACTTCATTCTCATTAACGCCGTAATTTCCAATGTGTGGATTAGTCGTCACCATGATTTGTCCAAAATAAGATGGATCAGTAAAAATTTCCTGGTAACCGGTCATACCAGTATTAAAACATACTTCACCAAAAGTGGTTCCGCTGATTCCGATAGATTTTCCGTGGAATATAGTTCCGTCACTTAATAAAAGGATGGCGCTTTTTCGTGTTGTGTATTTCATTTGTTGTTAAATATGGTGCAAATTTAATTCATTAAAGCAGTGAAAGCAACAATTTTAAAAATTATTTTAGAATTGAAAATAATTATACCATTTAGGCTAACACAAACTTCATTACTAAAAAATCAAAAAAAAAGGATAAACTAAAAAAATAGTTTATCCTTGATTCTATAGAATGATTATCTTCATAATTATTCAGCAGCAGTTTCGTCAGTAGTTTCAGTTTCTGCAGCAGGAGCTTCGGCAACCGGAGCTTCTTCTGATTTCTTCGCTTTACCACCACGACGGCTTTTTGCTTTTTTAACTTCTTTTTTACCACCGTTGTAAAGTTCGTTAAAATCTACTAATTCGATCATTGCCATATCAGCATTATCTCCTAAACGATTTCCAACTTTAATGATACGAGTGTATCCTCCCGGACGGTCACCAACTTTAGCAGCTACATCTCTGAACAAGTCAGTTACAGCATATTTACTACGTAAGTTAGCAAAAACGATACGACGATTGTGAGTCGTATCATTTTTAGATTTTGTTATAAGCGGCTCAACAAATTGTTTAAGCGCTTTTGCTTTAGCAACAGTAGTGTTAATACGTTTGTGCTCGATTAGAGAACAAGCCATATTAGCTAACATAGATTTTCTATGTGCAGTCTGTCTGCTTAAGTGATTGAATTTTTTTCCGTGTCTCATGACGTGTTTTTTTAAACCCTCATCTTGCTACTATCCTCTATGGAGAGCAAAATATGAGTAATTTATTCTTTATCTAGTTTGTATTTAGCTAAATCCATTCCGAAAGTCAAATTTTTAACTGCTACAAGTTCATCCAGCTCTGTTAAAGATTTTTTACCGAAATTACGGAATTTCATTAGGTCATTTTTATTGAACGATACTAAATCACCAAGTGTATCAACTTCAGCCGCTTTCAAACAATTTAAGGCTCTCACAGACAGATCCATATCAACAAGCTTAGTTTTAAGCAATTGTCTCATGTGTAATGATTCCTCATCGTAGGATTCTGTTTGTGCAATTTCATCAGCCTCAAGTGTAATTCTTTCGTCAGAGAACAACATGAAATGGTGAATTAGAACTTTAGCAGCTTCAGTTAGTGCATCTTTTGGATTAATAGAACCATCAGTTTTAATTTCGAAAACTAATTTTTCATAATCTGTTTTTTGCTCCACACGGAAGTTTTCTATTGCATATTTTACATTTTTTACCGGAGTAAAAATAGAATCTGTAAATATGGTTCCAATTGCAGCATTTTGTTTTTTGTTCTCCTCAGCAGGAACATATCCTCTACCTTTCTCGATTGTTAAATCAAGACTCAATTTGATTTTTGGATCTAAATTACAGATAACCAGTTCTGGGTTCAAAACTTGGAAACCTGAAATAAATTTTTGAAAATCACCAGCTGTTAATTGATCTTTACCGGAAACAGAAATAGAAACTGATTCATTATCGATATCTTCAATTTGACGTTTGAAACGTACTTGTTTTAAATTAAGGATAATTTCGGTAACATCTTCAACAACTCCTGAAATAGTAGAAAACTCATGATCTACACCTTCTATGCGAACAGATGTAATTGCATACCCTTCCAATGCTGAAAGCAAAACTCTTCTAAGTGCATTACCAACAGTCAATCCATAACCAGGTTCTAAAGGTCTAAATTCGAATTTACCTTCAAAATCGGTTGAATCGATCATGATAACTTTATCGGGCTTTTGAAAATTAAATATTGCCATAAATTTCGACTAAGTCAATTATTATTTGTTGTACAACTCTACGATTAATTGTTCTTTAATGTTTTCTGGAATTTGAAGTCTCGCAGGTACACTTACAAAAGTACCTTCTTTAACGTCATTGTTCCATGTAATCCATTCATAAACTTGACTTGAATTAGATAAAGAACGTTCGATTGCTTCTAAAGATTTAGATTTTTCACGAACTGCAACTTTATCACCAGGTTTAAGGTGGTAAGAAGGAATGTTTACAACTTCACCGTTTACAGTGATGTGTCTGTGAGAAACTAATTGTCTAGCACCTCTTCTAGAAGGAGCAACGCCCATTCTAAAAACTACATTATCCAATCTTGCCTCACATAATTGTAAAAGAACTTCACCAGTAACACCTTTAGTAGCTGATGCTTTTTTAAATAAACCTCTGAATTGTTTTTCTAAAATTCCGTAAGAATATTTAGCTTTTTGCTTTTCCATTAACTGGATTGCATATTCAGATTTTTTACCTCTTTTTTTAGCCATCCCGTGTTGTCCAGGAGGGTAATTTCTTTTTTCGAAAGATTTGTCATCTCCGAAGATTGCTTCGCCAAATTTACGAGCAATTCTAGTTTTAGGACCAGTATATCTTGCCATTTCAATGAATTATTAAGGTAGAGATTATGAATTCAGGTCATATCCTTCGATAATCGTGTTTCTACCTAGTTATACTTAAATTAAATTATTAAACTCTACGTCTCTTTGGAGGACGACATCCGTTGTGAGGCATTGGAGTAACATCAATGATTTCAGTTACTTCGATTCCTCCGTTATGAATAGAACGGATAGCAGACTCACGTCCGTTTCCTGGTCCTTTTACATAAACCTTAACTTTTTTCAATCCAGCTTCAAGAGCTACTTTACTACAATCTTCTGCGGCCATTTGAGCTGCGTATGGAGTATTCTTTTTAGAACCTCTAAAACCCATTTTACCAGCTGAAGACCAAGAAATAACTTCACCTTTTTTGTTTGTCAAAGAAATGATGATGTTATTGAAGGTAGCAGAAATATGAGCTTCTCCCGTTGATTCAACGATAACTTTACGTTTTTTTGTAGTTGCTTTAGCCATATTACTTATTATTTAGTTGCTTTTTTCTTGTTAGCAACAGTTTTTCTTTTACCTTTTCTAGTTCTAGAGTTGTTTTTAGTTCTTTGTCCTCTTAATGGAAGACCAGTTCTGTGACGAATACCTCTGTAACATCCAATATCCATTAAACGTTTGATATTCAAAGAAACTTCTGAACGCAATTCTCCTTCAATTTTGAATGCTCCAACAGCTTCACGAATTGCTCCGATCTCGTCATCATTCCAATCTTGAACTTTTTTGTCCTGGCTAACCTGAGCTTTCTCTAAAATCTCTATAGCTCTACTTTTTCCTAATCCGAAGATGTAGGTAAGTGCAATAACACCTCTCTTGTTTTTTGGGATATCTACCCCTGCTATTCTTGCCATAATTATCCTTGTCTTTGTTTAAATCTAGGATTCTTTTTGTTTATTACGTATAATCTTCCTTTTCTACGTACGATAATGCACTCGGCACTTCTCTTTTTTACTGATGCTCTTACTTTCATTGTGAATATCTTTAATATCTATAAGTAATTCTTGCTTTAGACAAATCATAAGGGCTCATTTCCAATTTCACTTTATCACCTGGTAATAATTTGATATAATGCATACGCATTTTTCCTGAAATATGAGCAATTACAACATGTCCATTCTCTAATTCTACACGGAACATTGCATTTGACAATGCTTCAATGATTGATCCGTCTTGTTCTATTGCTGATTGTTTTGCCATAAAATTAAGCTACTGCTTTTCTATTTTTTCCGCTTTTCATTAAACCATCATAATGCTTATTCAACAAATATGAATTGATTTGCTGAATTGTGTCAATTGCAACACCTACCATAATTATCAATGAAGTACCTCCAAAAAACATTGCCCAAGATTGTTGAACATCCATAAGACTTACAACTATCGCTGGGAACACAGCTATTAGAGCAAGAAATAAAGAACCTGGAAAAGTTATCAAAGACATTACCTTGTCAAGAAAATCAGAAGTTTCAGCTCCAGGTCTTACACCCGGAATAAAACCACCACTTCTTTTAAGATCATCTGACATCTTATTAGTAGGAACTGTAATTGCTGTGTAAAAGAAAGTAAATACTACAATTAATGTAGCGAATACAAAATTGTACCAAAACCCAAACATATTACTAAATGCACCTGCAATAGACTGTGAAGTATCGGAATTTGACAATCCTGCTAAAGCAGCAGGAATAAACATAATTGCTTGCGCAAAAATAATTGGCATAACCCCGGAAGCATTAAGCTTCAAAGGAATCCATTGTCTATTTCCTCCTAACATATCTTGTTCAAAATCACCAGAAGCAGTACGACGTGCATACTGAACTGGTATTTTTCGAATAGCCATAGTTAACAATACACAAGCAATGATAACTAAAAGCCAAATAATTATTTCAATCACTAACAACATCGGTCCACCGTTGTTATTAGTAACTCTAGTTGTAAATTCCTGAATAAATGCTTGAGGAAATCTTGCAAGAATACCCACCATAATTAATAGTGAAATCCCGTTTCCGATTCCTTTATCAGTTATTTTTTCTCCTAACCACATGGCAAAAATTGTACCTGTAACTAAGATAATTACTGAAGAAAATAAGAATTCAAAAGAACTAAAACCTAATAAAAATGCACTTCCCGGTAAAGTTCTGTAAAGATTATAAATATACGTAGGTCCTTGAACTAAAGTAATAACAATAGTCAACCAACGAGTAATTTGATTAATCTTCTTTCTACCACTTTCTCCATCACTTTGTAATTTTTGCAAATAAGGAATAGCAATTCCCATAAGCTGTACAACGATAGATGCAGAAATATAAGGCATAATTCCTAAAGCAAAAACTGATGCTTGCGAAAATGCACCTCCAGTAAACATGTCAAGAATTGAACCAATCCCTTCCTTAGTTTGACCAGCTAAATTAGCAAGCTGAGTCGCATCTATACCCGGAAGTGTTACTTGAGCTCCAAAACGATAAACTAAAAGCAGACCTAAAGTAATCAGGATTCTGTTTTTTAACTCCTCGATTTTCCAAACATTACTAATTGATTCAATAAATTTCTTCATAGTTAATTGAAAAATTATATTGTTACAGCCTCTCCACCAGCAGCTTCAATAGCAGCTTTTGCAGTAGCAGTAAATTTGTGAGCAGTTACTTTTAATTTAGCTTTCAATTCTCCTCTTCCTAAAATCTTAACAATTTCATTCTTAGTTGCTAAACGGTTTGAAACAAAAACTGACATATCAACAGTATCTGTAATCACACCATTATCAACTAATAATTGAAGTGTATCAAGATTTACACCTTCGTATTCTTTACGATTGATGTTTGTAAAACCAAACTTAGGAACACGTCTTTGAAGTGGCATTTGACCTCCTTCAAAACCAATCTTTTTAGAATATCCAGAACGAGATTTTGCTCCTTTGTGTCCACGTGCAGCGGTACCACCTTTTCCAGAACCTTCTCCTCTACCTAATCTTTTATTTTGATTATGTGTTGACCCTTCAGCTGGTTGTAAGTTACTTAAATTCATAACAGTTATTTGTTATTTAGCTTCTTCTACAGAAACTAAGTGTTTAACTTTGTTTATCATCCCAAGGATTGCAGGGTTTGAATCATGTTCTACAACCTGACCCATTTTACGTAGACCTAAAGCCTCTAATCCTCTTTTTTGATCAAGTGGACAGTTGATTTTACTTCTAACTTGTTTTACTAATAATTTAGCCATAATTTCCTTGAATTAACCTTTAAAAACTTTCTCTAAAGATACTCCTCTTTGTTTTGCAACAGTATGAGCACTTCTCATTTGTAATAAAGCATCAAAAGTTGCTTTAACTACGTTGTGAGGATTTGATGATCCTTGAGATTTAGATAATACATCATGAATTCCTACTGATTCAAGAACTGAACGAACAGCTCCACCAGCAATAACTCCTGTACCATGAGAGGCAGGAATTAAAAATACACGTGCACCACCAAATTTACCTTTTTGTTCGTGAGGAACTGATTGTCCGTTCAAAGGAATTTTTACTAAATTTTTCTTAGCATCTTCTACTGCTTTCGCAATTGCTTCAGAAACGTCTTTAGATTTTCCTAATCCGTGACCAACTACTCCATTTTCATCACCTACAACTACAATAGCAGAAAAACCAAAAGCTCTACCTCCCTTTGTAACCTTAGTAACACGATTAACACTTACCAGACGATCTTTAAGTTCAAGACCACTTGGTTTTACCAATTCTACATTTTTGTATTTAGACATAATATATTAGAATTTAAGTCCAGCCGCTCTTGCGCCTTCTGCTAATGATTTAATACGACCGTGGTATAAGTATCCTCCTCTATCGAATTTTACTGTTTCAACCCCGGCTTTTAACGCTTTTTCTGCAACAAGTTTTCCAACTGCAGTCGCAACTTCAACGTTAGTACCTTTTCCTATTTCTTTTTCTCTTGAAGAAGCAGACAATAATGTAACACCGTTTACGTCATCAATAAGTTGAGCATAAATTTCTTTGTTACTTCTAAATACAGATAATCTTGGAGTAGCAGCAGTACCGCTGATCGTCTTTCTGATTCTGAATCTGATTCTCTGTCTTCTTTCAGGTTTTGTTAATGACATAATCTTATTTTTTAAGCTGATTTACCTGCTTTTCTTCTTAATACTTCACCTACAAATTTAACACCTTTTCCTTTGTACGGCTCTGGCTTACGGAAACCTCTGATTTTCGCAGCAACAGCTCCTAAAAGTTGTTTGTCAAATGATGTTAATTTTACAATTGGGTTCTTACCTTTTTCAGATATAGTTTCAACTATTACTTCTGGAGCAACTTCTAAAACAATATTGTGAGAAAATCCAAGTGCTAAATCTAATTTTTGTCCTTGGTTAGAAGCTCTGTAACCTACTCCTACCAATTCTAAAGATTTAGTAAAACCTTCAGTTACTCCAACAATCATATTGCTGATTAAAGATCTATATAAACCATGTTTTGCTCTTTGATCTTTGTGATCAGATGATCTTTCAACTTGAACCTGATCACCTTCAACTGTTACAGTTACGTCCGAAAACTCCTGTGTTAGTTGACCGTTTTTTCCTTTTACTGTAATGATACCATCTTTAACTTCAACAGTTACTCCAGCAGGGATTACAATTGGACTCTTTCCTATTCTTGACATCTCTTATAAGTCTTTTTAAATTAGTATACGTAGCAAATTACTTCACCACCTACATTTAATTGCTTAGCTTTCTTTCCAGTCATCAAACCTTTTGAAGTAGAAACAATAGCAATACCTAATCCGTTAAGGATTCTAGGAATATTTGAAGAACTTGAATATTTACGTAAACCTGGTTTACTAATTCTTTGGATATCTTTAATAACTGGCTCTTTAGTATCTTTATCATACTTTAAAGCAATTTTGATAGAACCCTGAACAGTGTTTTCTTCAAATTTGTAACTTAAGATATAACCTTGATCAAATAAGATCTTGGTAATTTCTTTTTTTAGATTAGATGCCGGAATTTCAACAACTTTGTGGTTTGCAGCCACAGCGTTTCTAACTCGCGTTAAATAATCTGCAATAGGATCTGTATTCATATTTATTAATTTGCGGTTATGGTTTTCTTTGAGACTTTCTCATTGAACCTTTAACCAATTAAAATTCGTTTTTTACCAGCTGGCTTTTTTAACTCCTGGTATCAATCCATTATTAGCCATTTCACGGAAAGTTACACGTGAAATACCGAATTGACGCATGTACCCTCTTGGTCTACCTGTTAATTTACAACGATTGTGTAAACGAACTGGTGAAGCATTTTTCGGTAATTTTTGCAAACCTACGAAATCTCCAGCTTCTAACAAAGCTTTTCTTTTCTCAGCATATTTAGCTACCGTTTTTTCTCTCTTAACCTCACGGGCTTTCATTGATTCTTTAGCCATATCTTAATTCTTTTTAAAAGGTAAACCTAATTCAGCCAATAATGACTTTGCTTCTTTGTCTGTTTGAGCAGTTGTAACAAAAGTGATATCCATTCCTGAAATTTTGTTCACTTTATCAATATCAATTTCTGGGAAAATGATTTGCTCTAAAACTCCAAGGTTATAGTTACCTCTACCATCGAATCCAGTAGCTTTGATACCACTAAAATCTCTTACACGTGGTAAAGCTGAAGTAATAAGTCTATCTAAAAACTCATACATTCTTTCTCCACGCAAAGTAACTTTTGCTCCAATTGGCATTCCTTTTCTCAATTTAAAAGACGCAACGTCTTTCTTAGAGATTGTAGAAACTGCTTTTTGTCCAGTGATCTTAGTCAATTCATCAACTGCATAGTCAATTAATTTTTTATCAGATACTGCTGCACCTACTCCACGGCTTAAAACGATTTTTTCAAGTTTAGGAACTTGCATTACGTTTGTGTATCCGAATTCTTCTTTAAGAGCAGAGATTACTCTACTCTTATATTCTTCTTTTAATCTAGGTATATACGCCATTACTATAGTACTTGATTAGATTTTTTTGAAAATCTTACTTTCTTATCTCCTTCAACTCTTACACCTACTCTAGTTGTTTCCTTAGTTTTAGGATCAATTAAAGAGATATTAGAAATTTGAATAGGAGCTTCTTTCTTTACGATACCACCTTGAGGGTTTTTCGCACTTGGTTTCGTGTGTTTTGAAACCATGTTTACACCTTCAACAATCGCTTTGTTTTTCTCACGGTCAACACGTAATACTTTACCTTCAGCACCTTTGTGATCTCCAGCAATTACTCTTACAATGTCACCTGATTTTATTTTTAGCTTTATCATCTTAAAACGAATTAAAGCACTTCTGGTGCTAATGATACAATTTTCATGAATTGTTTTTCACGAAGTTCTCTTGCTACCGGACCAAAAACACGAGTTCCTCTCATTTCTCCTGCAGCGTTCAAAAGAACACATGCATTGTCATCGAAACGGATATAAGAACCATCGGCTCTTCTCACTTCTTTTTTGGTACGTACAACAACTGCAGTTGAAACAGCTCCTTTTTTCACGTTTCCGTTCGGAGTTGAATCTTTTATAGACACTACAATCTTATCACCTACAGAAGCATACCTTCTTTTGGTACCTCCTAAAACACGGATAGTTAAAACTTCTTTAGCTCCTGTGTTATCTGCTACTTTTAGTCTTGATTCTTGTTGTACCATAATTATTTAGCTCTTTCTAGGATTTCAACTAATCTCCAACATTTAGATTTACTTAAAGGACGCGTTTCGCTAATTCTTACAGTATCTCCAATGTTACAGTCGTTTGTTTCGTCATGTGCAACAAATTTCTTTGTTTTCAATACGAATTTACCGTATAATGGGTG
>Ga0307414_10000672_pt1 | contig 17503 bp, 14 predicted proteins | sample DK1Ometagenome_FD_203804 | JGI IMG/M metagenome (GOLD analysis project Ga0307414, IMG submission 203804) | Maize rhizosphere microbial communities from greenhouse at UC Davis, California, United States - DK15-O-3 | ecosystem: Host-associated > Plants > Roots > Rhizosphere > Soil | place: USA... | reverse complement strand
CTACATCTTCCTATTCAATTTGAAACAATACTGATAATAGAGTGAAATTACCACTTCACCCAGCAACGGCACATCTTCAGGGTAGGCAGGAGATTGCTTCGTGCCTACCGATGACGTTTCATGTATTACATTGATTTACAATAAATTAACAACCCATTTTTTTAGCTGCTTTTGAACGTCATCTCCATTTGTGCATTTTCTAAATTGTTAAACCTCGCAATGACGGCCTCTTCCGTCTCTCGTGCTAGGTGTAGTTTATAACTACATCTTCCTATTCAATTTGAAACAATACTGATAATAGAGTGAAATTACCACTTCACCCAGCAACAGCACATCTTCCAGTGTAGCCAGGGGATTGCTTCGTGCCTCGCAAAGACGGCTCGTGCTAGGTGTAGTTTATAACTACATCTTCCTATTCAATTTGAAACAATACTGATAATAGAGTGAAATTACCACTTCACCCAGCAACGGCACATCTTCAGGGTAGGCAGGAGATTGCTTCGTGCCTACCGATGACGTGTTATGTATCATCTTGATTTACAATAAATTAACAACCCATTTTTTTAGCTGCTTTCGAACGTCATCTCCATTTGTGCATTTTCTAAATTGTTAAACCTCGCAATGACGGCCTCTTCCGTCTCCCAGCCACTTCAAACATCCAGCACCCAGCACCTAACATTCCACCACCTACTGAAAGTTTCCTCTGACAGCTAAGTAAAGTCCCATTCCCACTACGTTATTTCCATAATATGGAATATCCACAACTTGGTTGGAATTTTTAAACGCCCATTGATTGTAAATGCTTTTTTTAGGGGATTTCCAAATTCCAGACCGAAGTGTGTATTTATAATCCAACGACAATCCTGCTGAGAAATTCAGCCACTGATGACTGAAAATCCTGTACCCCATTAACAAATAAGGATTTACAGAATTTGACCTATGCCTAATAGCAAGTACTTTTGAGTCATTATAGGACTGCTGTAAACTACCGGTATTCTTCAGCTCATACAGCTCCAGATTCATTTGGTCGTTCAGGAATCTCAGCCCTAAATCAACAGTAACTCTTTTGCTTATTTGTAAGTTTTTCTCCAGATAGAACCCATAAGAGAACCCATTGATGCGAAGTGATTTTTCAATGGCTGAAGTTCTGTGGTATTGACTTGGAGCGAGATAAGCAATCCCGTATAATCCGAAAGAGACATTCAATCGGGGTACTCCCGCTCCAAATGAAAAACCCATAGTAATAAATGCGTCATCTACATAAAAACCATCTGTAGAATCCAATAAAGATAAGTCCTTCAACGCTTTGTCAATCAATGATGCCTGTTCATGCACTTGACCTCCAGCAAATAAATAGCGGATAACGATATTGCCCTGATCCTTTTTTGTAGCTGTAGAAGGTAATGAGTCCTCCACGCTTGATGGACTTCCTATTGAATAAGTAATGATTGACGGCCATAATACTGCTAAGGTTAGGAGCCGTAATAGCATGGTTTTTCCGGATTAGATTGGGCGAAAACACAAATTGGATTCGTATCATAAGTAAGCGCGCCATTGAATGCTCCTAGAATAAATCCGCTCCCTGCGCCTAAGAACAAACCAGGGACTCCAAATGTGGCCATGCCAACGAAGGCCCCAACGACTGCCCCTTTCAGAGCACTCACCAGCGTAGTGGTCACAAAATTTACAACGCGTTTAAATGAGTTTAACAATTTTTTAAAAAACCCTGCCACTTTTCCATTTTCAACCCCATCTCCATGAATCAGCTCATTCACAAGTCCATCCACAAAATGGTTTAGTGATGCCTGGGCATGATAATTTGCCGCCACCAATGTTAATCTTTCATCTTCAGTCAGTGATGCATCTGTATCAATATTGACTTCTTCCTGCTCTAGATCCTCCCGAATGGCAGATTTAAATTCTTTAAAATAAGCATAAATAGAATCTACTGCTATAGAATCACCCTCTGCCAAAGTCTTCAAATTCGCATTTTGAAGATTGTTGAAAAAAGAGTCCACTCGTTCTTCTACAATGATGATCATCTGCTCTTGTCTGTCCTGCATCTTGTCCGGCAACACTGATGAATTGATGTCAGATTCCACCTGATGCGCAATTCGAAGAACATCCTCTTCTGGAAATTGCTTTGCCACTGTACTGTTTACCTGATTGATGTATCCTTCCTCGCCTCTATTCAGGAGACTCGGTGTGGTAATCCCAATTTTTCCGGCTACTTCATTATAGCTTCGGATTGAAGTTTTTAACTGGGCCTTCTTTGACGCATAGCTCTGTTGCGAGATATTCTCTTCCTGGTTTTCCCCGCATCCTACGGAGATAGCCAAAATGATCAGTGTTAAAAATAAATTTCTCATAGTTTTGGTGTTTAAACTTTTAAATATTAATACACATTTTCCCTTTTACCGCTAGCGCATGAACAACTTTCTAAACCGATCGAATCGTAGTTAACCTCTGTCACTGAATGGCCCGACAATTTTTAATTCATCATGTACCATCTATTTCACATCCAACTTCCTTTTTGGCAATACACTGTCCCTAATCAGGGCATCTGATTTAAAAATTAAGAATCCTAGAACAAAAGTGAAACATACATGAAAAACTTTAATAATAGCTTCTTATATACGCAGATTAATTCCTGATAATTAGTAAGTTATAAATTAATACTTAAGAAGTTAAAAACAAATTTTTAAACAAAATTATCTACGAACTCAAAAAGTTTTTGCATTGGATTTTGATTTGCTATGGTCGCTAAATCATTGAATTTAGGCAGCTAAAAGGTATTAATACCCTATTCTAACTAAAATGAGAGACTTTAATAATCATCGTAAAAAAAGTGCGCATAAGTGAGAACAGTCTCTACACACTTTTCCCCAATTATATAGAGCTATTACTGAACAGCCTAGTTATCGAATGAAGTTTTGGGAACACCTCCAGAGCTATTATTGCGCCGCAGGGTACAATCCCTGCACCCTACTCCCTTTTGCTCCATGAAGTCCCAGAGGGAAAGCGGGATAAATTCCACATATCGGGGAAAAAATTAAGTTATCAGTTCTGGTTGGCTGATCCTACTGTTCTAAAAACCTACTCAGTTCCTCCTAATCACATCATTTTTACATTAGGTTGGAATTTTGATTATAAATGTCGATCAACCTGTTCAGATAAATCAACTACTTACGATTATGAAAAAGTACATAGCAATAGCAGCAGTAGCCCTATCATCAATAATGATTGCCTGTAATGAAAAGAAAGAATATGGGGACGTGACCGATGATGGAGTAATGGAAGTAGATGAAGCTACTTCCTCAGAAGAAAGCAGGAAGGCAGGAGCAGACTCAAGTATGCGCTTAACAGACGGATCAAGGATTCCTGTGATCATCCAACCTACTGATTCCATCACGCTTCCCGATCAGCTCCTCACTGTCATCGAAAAAACAAGTGAAATACATCCTGATAGTATTATGGTCAAAAGAAGATTTAAAGAGAACAATATCACGTATTACGAACTTGAATTCCGAATGAACAATGGAGAGAAACAAACCTTTATCTTCGATGAAGAGGGCAAAAGAAAATCAGAAGATGAGTAACATCCGTTGCGTTTGAAGGTGGCAAAGTTGAAATGTTAGAAGGGAAGCTCACTTCCCTTCGCAATACAGAATTTCATCACTTTGTCACCTAATTTTTAATTGATACTTAGTACTTAATACTAGTGCTCCTTAGCCCATGGATATTGGTCAATAGTCCACAGTTGCCAATTGTCTATCTGCACGCACATTTTTTTTCCACTGCATATTGCTTACAAACTACATCAAGCACATGGATGTAACACTCCTGTCTCTTTCCATTCTGGTTGATCAAACTGCAGTACTGACCTAAAGAATGTTCATCAAACTGATTTTTATCCTCATTATGAGGAATTTATAAGACATAAATTAAAATCAACCTGAATCCGGTGAGTGCTGCTTTGAACATTTTAAAAAAAATATACCAGCAAATTGGGATAAATCCCCTGTTAGCTGCTAATTCTCAACCCTCCTTATATCCTCTTCAAAATTACATACGCAAGGTTTAAACCATCAACTCCGTAAGAATTCTTGTCTAACTAATTAGTTGCTAATAACCCATGCACACGATGTAGCCGAAGTCTTGGAATGTTTTTGGGTGAAAGTAAATCAATCCAAAACCTAAACCACTATAAAATGACTGAAGAAGAAAAGTCCAAAATGAAAGCGGACAACCCAAAACTCGATGACCTCCACACCAATACTGAAGATGGAAGTGGGGAAGCAATCACAACCAACACTGGTGTACGGATAAATGATGATCATAACTCACTATTAGCGGGAGAGCGGGGACCGACATTGATGGAAGATTTTCACTTCCGTGAGAAGATGACACACTTTGACCATGAACGGATTCCAGAACGGATTGTCCATGCAAGAGGTGCAGGAGCCCATGGCTATTTTGAATCTTATGGCGATTTTGGAGAATATACCCGGGCAGATTTCCTCAACAGTGCTGGCAAGAAAACTCCTGTTTTTGCGCGGTTCAGCACCGTAGTGGGATTCAAAGGTTCTACTGATTTAGCGAGAGATGTGCGTGGATTTGCTGTAAAATTTTATACTGAAGAAGGAAATTACGATCTCGTAGGAAACAACATGCCCGTATTCTTCATTCAAGATGCTATGAAGTTCCCTGATCTTGTGCACTCAATCAAACCTGAACAGCATAATGAGATCCCACAAGCTGCTGCTGCACATGATACATTTTGGGATTTTATTTCGCTCATGCCGGAAAGCATGCATATGATTATGTGGGTAATGAGTGATCGGGCTATTCCAAGAAGCTTCAGCATGATGGAAGGGTTTGGGGTACATACATTTCGCTTTGTAAACAAAAACAATGAATCATCTTTTGTAAAATTTCATTGGAAGCCTAAAGCCGGAACCCACGCTGTCACATGGGATGAAGCACAAAAAATATCTGGACAAGATCCTGATTTCCATCGTAGAGATCTTTGGAACTTAATAGAAATGGGCCATTTCCCTGAATGGGAATTGGGAGTACAAATCGTCCCTGAGGAAGACGAACACAAGTTTGATTTTGACCTGCTAGATCCTACCAAGATCATTCCCGAGGAACTTGTTCCGGTAAAAATGCTGGGGAAAATGGTACTGAACAGGAACCCTACAAATTTCTTTGCTGAAACAGAGCAAATAGCTTTTCATCCTGGCCACCTTGTACCTGGGATTGATTTCACTAACGATCCCCTACTGCAGGGCAGATTATTCTCCTATACAGACACACAATTGATCCGATTGGGGGGGCCTAATTTCAATGAAATCCCAATAAACAGGCCTATAGCGCCAGTTCATAACAATCAACGTGGTGGATATATGCGGCAGACCATCAACGTCGGCCAATCTAGTTACAGTCCAAATTCCATTGGTGGCGGATGTCCATTCCAAGCAAAGATGTCTGAGGGTGGATTCACGTCCTATCAAGAAAAAGTCGAAGGACATAAAATCCGGAAGCGAAGTCGCAGTTTCATGGATCATTTCAGTCAAGCCAAGCTTTTCTACGAAAGTCAATCCCAAGTAGAGCAACAACACATGGTGGAAGCATTATGGTTTGAGTTGGGGAAAGTAAAAGGTGAGGACATTCGGGAACGTATGGTGGGAATGCTCACCTATGTCAATGAAGAATTGGCACGAAAAGTAGCTGAAGGCTTGGGCATTAATCCTATTCTGAAACCCAAAGAACCACTTAATCATAGTTTTCCTGCAGATGCTGACCCACAGGAATATCAACCAACTGAAGCGAGATTACCAATAGAAAAATCTTCCAAGTTGAGCATGATGTCTTCTCCGGGAAAAGGCATTAAGGGCCGAAGAATAGCGATTCTTGCCAATGATGGAGTTAATTCTGATACACTTGCTTCCTATCAGATGGCGCTTAAAAATGCAGGAGCAGATCCTCAGATTGTAAGTTCCCACTTGGGAAGAATAGGTGGTTCACAAGGAGATGCATATAAGGTAGACCATAGCTTCCTGACTACCTCATCTGTTTTATATGATGCAGTGCTGGTTCCTGATGGTTCTAAAAGTGTGGAGACACTCCATAAAAATGCGGATGCAATTCGCTTTCTGGATGAATCTTACAAACACTTCAAATTTATCGCAATCATCGGTGACGCCGAACAACTCTGGGATATGACCTACGCCTCAAAGAACCCTAACCCGAAAGGAGTATTGTTTAATGAAGAAGTTCAGGATTTCATTAATGCTGTAGAAATGCACAGAATCTGGGAACGTGAAGATGCAATGAAAATCCCTGTTTAATTTAGGTGCGGGCAAGGTCAGAAATGATTTGCCCGCGCTAAATCCACATAAAAGCCATGGATATAAAAACCTTCCTTATCACAATATTATCCGGGCTCGTAGGAACTGTGGCCATGACTTTGGTGATGTACATCTATTCTAAGTACAGTCATGAGTTTACAAAAGTGATCCATATTTTGGGAAATATGCTCATTGGGGAGCGGAACTACTTTACACCCAGCAGAAATGCGCTCATCGTGGGCGTAATAGCTAATTTTGGAGTCGGAATTCTTTTTTCATTTGCTTACTTTTTACTCTGGAATTGGGGCATTTTTCTGATCAACATTGAAGATTCCATCATGATGGGAATAGCAAGTGGAGTGGTGGCCATTGTCATTTGGAAGACGTATTTGAGTTTTCATGGCAATCCTCCCCAATTTTCTGAATTGAATTATTTTCTCGCTCTGTTTTTAGCTCACATCATTTTTGCGGTGGTAAGCGTGAATGTTTTCCAATTAATTAATGATGAGCCTGAACTGTGGTATCAAATAAAGCTAAAAGCACAATCCCTGAAATGAAATGTCATGCAATAATAATTGTACTAGTACTTTTAATGAGCCTGACTATATTTTCATGCAATAAACAATCCCTGCAAATTTTCAAGTCCAAATCCGCACGAACGCAGTATCTGAATACGCTGGAACAATCAGGGATTCACTTGACCAAAATGGGTAAAGAGTGGCAGGAAGCAGCAAATGAGGCTTTACTATCAGCCGCTGAACTGGAATTACCCATCGCAATCCGCGGAAGTTTCAAATCCAAAAGCATAGAAGCCAGCGCATGGAAAATCCAACTGGAAGAAGGTGCCACTATCACTATCCTGGTTCATTGGCAGTCCCAGGACAGCAGTCAACTGATTGTGGATTGGCTGGCAGGACCTGAGTGGGAAGAGCTAAAATCTGATGTATCCAATAATGACTCACTCAGGATTGAAGCGGATGAAACTGGACACTATTTACTGCGCATTCAGCCCGAACTATTGGGACAAGGAAATTATCAGGTTCAAATTTATGGTACCGCCACTTTCGCTGTCTTTCCCGTTCAGGGCAAGAGTAGTTTAGCAGTACAAAGTGTTTGGGGCGATGCACGTGAAGGGGGTCGAAGGTCCCATGAAGGAGTAGATATTTTTGCTGCAAGAGGGACCCCTGTTTTGGCCCCTGTAGAAGGCACCGTGACCTCCGTACGCGATAAAGGCCTGGGAGGAAAGCAAGTGTGGGTGAGAGACCGGGAACGCAACTGGAATCTGTATTTTGCTCATCTGGACAGTCAGCTCGTGAATCCACTTCAGCGTGTTCAGCCTGGAGATACGTTAGGAACGGTAGGAAATACCGGCAATGCCAGAACAACGGCTCCACATTTACATTTTGGGATATATCGGAATGGTGCTATTAACCCTTTTCCAGCAATCCGAACAGACTTTAAGACTCCCACTCCAGTTCCAGACCGGGAATATGCTCTTATGATGAAGGTGAACGTATCAAGCGCCAACCTTAGGAACAAGCCATCTACGAGCTCAGAGGTAGTTTCAAGAATTGATAACAATACTCCAATAACCATTATGGGCTGGACTGCGGATTGGTTTCAGGTCCGGACAGCAGAAGGTATTATAGGTTTTTTGTATCAAAATTTACTCTCCCCGCTTGATACCCTGGATTTGGATGAATCGATAGGCCAGGCCTACGCCAAGCCTTCCCCTTTCTCCGGTGACAGCTTATTGGTAGAACTCACTAACTTTAAAAAGATTGGAGATTTTGAAGGATTTTTTATGATTACTGATATGGATGGAAATATCTTTTATCTATCCCGTTGAGTCAGATTTTAAGGCTGTTAACCTTCCCGTTTTGGGTATTTTTATTCTCAGGAAATCTTTCTGATCATCCTACCATAATCCTTATCTACTGATGCGTTCGGCATAAAATCAGGCTCAAATGTATTCCTACTGGATAAAGGTCTTTTTAGAGCCTCTTCCTACGCAAAAGGCATCCAAGTTGTATTTTAAAAAGAAAACTGAAAATCATGGAAACGAATAAGCCAGAAAACGACCGCGTCAAGATTGATAAAAGCACAGAAGATCTTGCACGCGAAGCAGAAGTCACTAATGAAGACTTGCAGGCTTTAGGGCCTAAAGATGCCAATCTCAGTGATGATGGAGGCGATGATGAGCAGCTATTAGAACGGGATCGGGGGGTGGATTTCACCGGAGATGAGCTGGATGTTCCAGGAAGTGAACTGGACGATCCACAGGAAGAAATAGGTTCTGAAGACGAAGAAAATAATTTCTACAGCAATGCCGATGAAGAGGAACAATAATGATTGAAAAAAAAACAAGAGAAGCACTCGCAGAAGCGCTGAAAACAGGGAAGGTTCTCAATTTAAAACTAAGCGATAAAAGCAAAATCAGGATTGAGCGACGACTTCCCTTCCTTATTATATACCGTAAGAACCCTCAAGATCACCTCAAAATCCCTGATTTGATCAAGATGGAAACATCCTTTCTATTAACTGATCTGCAAATAGATCATGAGAGTGATACCGCCAGCTTGGTTCATGATCTTGCCAAGGAAATCGCTGAAGAATATGGTTCCATTATGTTTTTGGAAATCTGGATCGGACCCGATAAAAGTAAGGAGTTTGTGATCAAAGCAGCGAAGGACAAAGCTCCAAATACGGTGAAGGCACTTCAGGAGGGTCTTGAAAAGTTCTGCGAATTTCACCCGGGACTTCGGGTAACTTTAAATACAAGTACCCTTCGACATCCAGAACAATACCCGGATTTTCTCACCCTGAAGCAGTGTCAATCTGCTGGTATCTATCTCATGGGGCTTGAGATACCGCCCTTCTTCCAAAATAGAGCTACAAATGAATTCTATTACTTAGTATTCAACGAGTTCAAAAGTCAATTTTCAAGAATTCTGAGAAAATCTGTTTTTGAATTCATCCGGGTACAAACCTCCTTTGACATCGAAAACTATCAAAGGTTGGGGAGCACCAAGATAGATTCATCTGTTTGGGAGGTTGATAAGAAGCTGGCGGAAATTGAGAGCAAATATCAATTTCTGCTACTGATATCCCCTATAAATACACTTGAAGCCAAGGAAGAATTCATTGTAAACCGACACAAAAAGAATCCTAAATTTCTTTATAGACATCTTCCGATTGATCCGGATAGATTGAAAGAGGAGTTGTTCAGAATAGACATTCGCAATATAGAGGATCCTACTTTATCATTTCTATATACAGAAAAAAGAGAGGAACTGGAGAAACAAATCACGATGCTGAAAGAGCGGGGCACAAAGAATTTCATGTATAGCAGTATTCGCCTGTACAGCTCTCCGGGAGTTAACCTTCATGAAACCGCCAAACTGCTATTGAAGACACTTCCTCCGGATATTTATGAAGAGGTCGAGTGGATTGGTCCCCATCAAATGGCTGACTATTGCCGGGAGGAAATTTCAAATTATCGTTCGATATATCCAGCAGTAGATGCCAAAGTAGAAGTTAAAAATGACATCGTGGGGATGCTTGTTTCCCAGGGACAATTATACATTGGATCGAGCTTTAAAATCCCGAAACAACGGATTGAGGCACTGGTCCATCATGAAGTAAGTACCCATGTTCTTACCTTCTACAATGGCAAAATGCAGCCTTTTGGTCAGATGAGCAGTGGATTTGCAGACTACGACGAGTTACAGGAAGGGCTGGCTGTATTAGCTGAATATTTGGTAGGTGGGTTGACCAACAACCGACTCCGGACGCTTGCAGCCAGAGTCATTGCAGGACGGGCAGTGACAGAAGGAATGACATTCGGGGAGACTTTTCATTCCCTTACCACAGATTACCACACGTCACCGGAGACAGCATTTCAAATTACCGCAAGGGCTTATCAAGGAGGTGGCTGCACCAAAGATATTATCTACCTCAGAGGATTAATTAAACTGATAGACTATCTACAGAAGGGAGGAGAACTTAACCCTTTATATGTAGGAAAAATAGGTTTCAAACATATTCCATTGATTCAAGAGTTGCGCATCAGGGAAATAATAAAGCCAACTCCACTTTCGCCCAGCTATCTGAAAACCGAAAAGGCCCAAGAGCGGCTGAAAAAATTAAAGGATGGACTAACCTTACCCGAACTGGTCAACTAACTACTAAACAACCACAATACTAATGAAAATAGGATTTGTAGTAAATCAGATAGAAACCGAGACAGCTGGATACAGCACCACGCTTCTTGCTTCCGCGGCAGTACATCGTGACCATGAAGTGTACATGATCAGTGTGGGCCAGCTTTGCTACTTGGAAGATGGTCATATGGGTGCATATGCTGTGAAGGTACCCCAAACAAAATTTAGGACACTGGAGAAATTCCTTGAAGCTGTCCATAGTCCTTCGGCGGAAAAATTGCACATATCTTCCAAAGATCTGGATGTGCTTTTTCTCCGAAACAATCCGTGCGAAGAAAATGGAGACAGAGCTTGGGCACAAACAGCCGGAATGGTATTTGGACAAATTGCGATGGCAAATGGCGTATTGGTTGTCAATGATCCTTATGCCCTCATGTCTTCCTTCAATAAGATGTATTTCCAGCATTTCCCTGAGGAGGTAAGACCCCGCACCATCATCAGTAGAGATGCTAATGAGATCAAAGAATTCTATAAAAAGGAAAAGGAAAAGATCATACTCAAACCTCTTCAGGGCTCAGGGGGTAAAGACGTTTTTCTGGTAGACTCTGACAAAAACATCAATCAGATCGTAGAAACAATCAACCGCTATGGATTCGTAATTGCCCAGCAATACTTGCCTGCCGCTAAAGATGGAGATATCCGGGTAATACTCATGAACGGGAAGATATTGGAAGCTAAAGGGAAAGCAGCAGCAGTCAATCGTGTCAATGAAAATGATATCCGAAGTAACTTACATACAGGAGGTCATGCAGTCCATGCTGAGATCACTCCTACTATTCGGCGGTTGTGCAAAATTGTCGGACCTAAACTGATCAAAGACGGGATGTTTTTGGCAGGAATAGATATAGTTGGCGACAAAATAATGGAATTGAATCTCGATAGCCCCGGAGCAATCAATGCGATGAACAAGTTGGAAAAAGTCGACTTTGGCATCTTGATCATTGAAGCATTGGAGCGGAAAATAGAATATCAGCTCCAATATGATGGACGGCTTGACAATGCGTTCTTGGCTACCTTGGATTTATGACCGGGACGTTGGATGTGAGATGCTCGGTGATGGATGTGGGGTGTTGAATGTTGGATGTGGGACGGTGCTCGGTGTTGGATGTGGGAAGTAGACGGGAGACCTGCCTTTGCCGGCGAGGCAGGGGGGAGACGGAAGGAAGAGTATAAAAATCCCATGAGCAAGGGGCATAGCCCTGCTATCTTCGTAGAAAATTAGTAGTTCGCAGGAAATTCATTAAAAAGGGGCGTAGCCCTGAAATCTGGACGGGGATGTGGGGTGCGGGATGTTGGATGTGGGGCTTGATGTGTCTGGGAGACAGAAGACGGGAGTGGGCGTCATCGGTAGGAACGAAGCAATCTCGTTACATCTAGCAGGTAGATTCCATACAAAGGGGCGTAGCCCTGACACCTTCTTAGCAAACAATTAATTATAGAAAAAATCAAGGGGCGTAGCCCTGAAATCTGGAGGTGCCAGAGGGTGGGATGTGGGATGTTGGATGTGGGAAGTAGACGGGAGAGGCCGTCCTCGGTAGGCACGAAGCAATCCCAGAGTGAGGTGGTGTTTTGTTCGGTGTTCAGAATTCAGAATTCGATATTCTTCATTTATCAAGCGGATAAGTAGCTGGAAGACCTGCCGTTGCCGGCGAGGCAGGCGGGAGACGGAAGGAAGAGTATAAAAATCCCATTAGTAAGGGGCATAGCGCTATCTTCGTAGAAAATTAGTAGTTCGCAGGAAATCCATTAAAAAGGGGCGTAGCCTCTGTGCGGGATGTTGGATGTTGGATTTCTCGGTGCGGGATGCTCGCGGTTGGATGTGGGATGTTGTTGGTACAAGTATAACGCCGTTGGCGTTATACTATGAATAAAAGGCAAAAGTCCCGGCAGAATCCCAACCCCAAAGTGGGTCGAACTCGATACCGGTATCCAGTGAATTACATGATAGGGAGCTGGAAGACGGATAAACTTTCACACGGGCTGAACAATAAAGAATCCATCTGAGCCCTGAGATTGATATAACGGCAGAAATATCCGCCCATCTGCATTGGAACTAACCACTTCCCCATTCAATGTAGCCAACCGTTGACCTTGTGTGATCTTAGAGAAATTTGAAAATCCGGGATCCATTTTAAAGACTTCGCCTTCCTGAATTTCTTGTCTATAGGTCACTTCAAAATTTTCTTCAGTGGCAGAAGAGTCTGATAACAATTTATAATAATACTCATAATCAATAGCTTTTTCTTCCAGCATACCCGTTCGTACCAAGATCACCCAGATGGCCGCTTCATGATAATCCACCGATTTAGGATCCTCGTGTTGGCCAGCTTCCATGGTGAAGCCCGTATGTCCTTTCAGCGTAAGAAAATGATCAAAATGTCCTGGGATAAATTTTTCTATTCCCTTGACTACCGGAAGGGGCATCCGCTTTGCAAAAGAAAAACTGCTTTCCAACTGATTTACACTGATATAAGGAATAGTTTCAGACGAAGTGGTATGTAAATCCATGAAAAACATTTCGGTATTCATTTCCTCATTCTCCAGTCTTTCTACAATTCGTGTAAGCTCATGAAACTCCAGGGCTTCTTGAAATCCATCGGCTTTCCCAGATTTAAGTTGGCGTTCAAACTCTGATGTACATATTCGGTTCAGATCTTTCTCCACTAGCCTCACTCCTTTCTTCATTGCCGTCACGTTCCCGGTCACTCCTATTATTTTCCCGGTAAGTTCTGGAGCTTCATTTTTCAGCTTTTCAAAAATACGTTGAATCGCGAGCACACCACTTGGTTCATTTCCATGAACTCCTCCACTTACGAGCAAATAGGGTCCGGCGGTCTGATTGGAAGGATCAACCGGGTATTGGCCTATCACTCGCGTAAGCCGCTGTCTATCCAGCTTTTCTGTATTTGTAGTCATGTCATGAGCTATTGGTATGTATTAGATCAAGCCAAACTTATACCTACGCAAAATCAGTACAATTCTCTAGAAGAAAAATCGCATACGAAGCCTGTCAACGCGCATTATTAAAAAACCAATGTTGCTTCACCAAAAACATGCAAATGAAATCTGCGAGGTATTTTCCTCAAAACGTGGAGTCTTTTAAAGCGATTTTCCTGTTGTTGAATTTCTTCAAAAGGTTCAATTAGATATTTTTCTCTAAAAAAAATAAAAGGACTAAGGGTATCCACTTAAATGATTGTCATATACCAAACAATGACAAAAATGAGAAACTACCAACAGCTACGGAAAATAACTGATGTGTTTCGTGGATACGGAATCGCATTGACGGGAAAACGGAAATACGACCATTTTATACTGGATCTTCAAATGGATAAGATTTTCGTCCAAGGTCTGGTATTCGAACTTGAATATGCACTGGAAAAAGAAATTGAGGATCATAAACTCCATTTGGTAGAAGCTCCTGCCGAACTCATTGCTTTACTTCTTGACTAAAGGCAGACCCATTCCGGTTGTCTCTTTCTATAAATCACAAACTTTCAAAAAGATGAATATCTTAAAAACATCCTTCGGTATCTGTGCCGTATTCTTTCTATCCATGTCGCTATTTGCCCAGGAGAAAAAACAAATTCCAGCACATGTCGGCATCTTCTATCCTCTCAGTACGAACGGTGTCAAGGCTGCTGAATATCAGAACAATTTTAGCCTTCATTTATTGACCGGTATTTCGGGAGGAGAGAATGGATTTGCACTATACGGACTGGCAGGCATGGTCAAAGGAGATGTAACTGGAGCACAAATTTCAGGGCTTTGGAATCATACTTCAGGAAAAGTAAAAGGCGTGCAGGTTGCTGGACTACTCAATCAAGCGGCCAATACTTCGGAAGCTGGTCAAATCGCCGGGCTCGCAAATCTCAGTCAGGAGAATGCAGTCCTACAGGTTTCGGGGATCTTTAATAAAGCAAAGGATATAAAGTCACTTCAAGTTGCCGGAATAGCCACTTTGGCAGCAAATGTAGATGGACTGCAGGCGGCTGGAATCACTTCGATCTCGCATGACATGCGGGGACTTCAAATGGGTGGTATTGCCAACGTATCCAACAAAATAAAAGGTATCCAAGCTGCTGGTATTTCAAATATCTCCGGGGAAGTAGACGGACTGCAAGTGAGTGGACTGGTAAATACTGCAAAAGACGTGAAAGGAACTCAAATCGCAGGTTTAGTCAATCGGGCAGGAATAGTTAAGGGAGTGCAGATTGCAGGATTAGTGAATATTGCAGACAGCAGTGACTATACGATTGCCTTGATCAATATCGTCAAGAACGGAGAAATGAGGATTGGGGTGTCTACGGATGAAAATTTAAGCAGCTTGGTCACATTCAGATCAGGAGGAAACAAACTTTATGGCCTGGTAGGTATTGGAACAACGCTTAACCAGCGGGATTTTCCATATGTATTCGAAGGCGGATTGGGCATCAAGCTCTTTGAAAGCAAAATCTTACGTGCAGATGCAGAGGTGTTTTCGCAGTTCTCTACTAATTTTGAACGAAGCAACTTTTATAAATCAGGAATCCGGGTTCTTCCAATCATCACAGTTTCAGAACGTTTACAGCTATTTGCCGGTCCAAGCCTAAGTTACAGCAACAGTGATGAAGACTATGAATATGATCAATCCGGAATTAACATCTGGGACAAGCATAATCTAAACTCAGATCAGTATCATTCTGTACAACTTGGCTTCACTGCAGGTATTCAATTTAAGATCAGGTAATAGGTAGTTGTCTACATCTGCCAGATCGGGCAAAGGTAGAGACCATTGTCCACTGTCCACAGCAGCTTAACTTGTGCCTTGAGCTTAATCATGATTTCAGATAGTATATATTTGCCATTAGTGAATAAGGTTTATGGTTCAACTGAAGCTCCCCTGTTTTTGCCTAAGGGCAGGCAGGCGTGGACAGCGGTCTGTTAACTATTAAAATAATCCAACCGCAGCTTTATCATTATTTTTAATAAACACTAAGGGTAAATGCGCAGAAGCTTGTCTTATTATCAAGAGGTATTACAACTGAATCACACGTGACTGAATTATCAGCAGATCCACTTATTGAGCTAGTCGACCAGGACTCTTTTGAGCAGGTCTTCAAATCGCATTTTAAGGCACTTCATTCCTACGCCAATGCTATTCTTAAAGATATAGATATGGCAGAAGAGATTGTTCAAACTGTATTTCTGAAACTTTGGGAAAAGAAAGAAACTATCCGAATAAACACTTCACTGAAAGCGTATTTATTCAAAACAGTGTACTACGATAGCCTAAACCATCTTAAGCATGAGAAAGTAAAAATGAAACATTGGGAGCATACACATTATGATCTCACACAAGGCTCTGCTCAAGAGACCGGAGAGCCGCTGATCGGCCAGGAAAAGGAGCTACAACAGCGACTGGATCAAGCGCTTAATCAGCTTCCGGAAAAGTGCAGATTGGTATTTCAGCTCAGCAGATTTGAGGAACTGAAATACAAGGAGATTGCAGATCGGTTAAATATTTCCATCAAAACAGTGGAAGCGCACATGGGAAAAGCACTGAAAACGCTTCGTGTTGAATTGGCCGAATTCCTCCCACTTCTTCTCCTATTCTTGACCACACTTTAAAATCAGGACGCCATGAATGATCAACAACTCATCAAGTATATACTTCAGGAAACCAGCGAAGCCGAAAACAGGGCAATTCAAACCTGGATAAATGAAGACAATGCGAATCGCAAGCAATTTGAACAGATCGAATGGATCTGGAAATCCAGTGAGAAATTAATGGCTTCAAGCCCTGTGGACGAGAATGCTGCTTGGCAACGGTTTCTTGCTAAAAAGGAGAAAGGATTCCAATCACCGGTAATTCGAAAACAACGGTTCCTCACCAGTCCATGGGCACGTGCAGCAGCGGCTGTGGTATTGGTATTTGCCTCCATCTGGGCGATCAGTGCCTTTCTTCCCCAATCAGGCCGTGCATATTATTCTTCGGTGGATCTTCAATCTGACCAATCCCCAAAAGAAATTAACTTGCTTGATGGAAGTGTCATTACCCTGAACAAAAACTCTAATTTAAGCTATTCTCAGAAGCTTTTTGGGAAACAGCGTGAGGTGATACTGAAGCAGGGTGAAGCCTTTTTTGATGTCAAAAGAAATGAAAGCAAACCTTTTGTCATCCAGATAGAAGAAGTAACTGTTCAAGTCTTGGGGACTAGTTTTCATGTCAAAAAAGCCGGAGAGCTTACTGAAGTAATTGTAACTTCAGGATCAGTCGCAGTAAGTCTGGGAGAACGGAGTGAAGTATTAAAACCAAATGATAAACTGACCATCAATCAGAAAGCAGAGACGATGATGAAATCAGTTCCGGAAAACCAGCTGTACAATTATTATGTAACGAAGAAGTTTGAAGTTGAGAAACTCCCATTGGAGCAGCTTACCAATGCGCTTAGCCACGCTTATGATGTTGAAATTATAATTCAGGCTGAACTACTGAAAACCAGACCAATTACTACCACATTAGAATACGGTTCGCTAGAAAATAATCTTAAAGTCATCACCGAAACATTAGCTGTTAAAGCCTCCACTGTGGATGGGAAAATTATCATTCGGTGACGCGTGCGCGCATCTTCTTAACTATCAAAAGCAATGATTTAACTTGTGGCCAAATACTCAGGCCACAATTACACTTTTTTCAAGGACGCGAATGCAACTTCAAAATTTATCACTGGTAACGGTTTTTTTCTTGCTGTTTTTAGTCAGTTTTGGTCACACTACCTATTCACAGGTACTTCAGCGGAACATTCAGTTTCATACGGACGGCGATGTGAGCGTGAAGTCTATGTTGGACTCTGTTTCCACCAAAAATGGCTTCTATTTTTCATATGAAAGCAAAGTTCTGGAAATGGACAAATCACTTCAGATCTCTGATTTTAAAGGGACGCT
>Ga0307414_10000671_pt1 | contig 17507 bp, 13 predicted proteins | sample DK1Ometagenome_FD_203804 | JGI IMG/M metagenome (GOLD analysis project Ga0307414, IMG submission 203804) | Maize rhizosphere microbial communities from greenhouse at UC Davis, California, United States - DK15-O-3 | ecosystem: Host-associated > Plants > Roots > Rhizosphere > Soil | place: USA... | reverse complement strand
TTGTTTTTTGAACTGAGTGAACTGGAAGGAATCGACTGGACGAATAACCTGTCAGAGAAGGGAAGACTTGTACAGGAGTTGTCTTTTAAAAATGATAAACTGGTGAGCGATGCGGCTGCATTGAAGACTTATATTCCTTTAGAGATTACAGAACTGCTGGAAGAAAATTATCTGAAGATATCGGATATTGACTTCCTGGATCATCTGAATAATTTTGATGTTCAGGCAAATATTTTAAAAGCCATGCTTAAAACTGATCTTTTTTAGCATTTTTAAGCCGGCTTATTACAAAAGCATAATTTATAAATTAAAATAGAAATGGATAATTTGATCAACCACCCGGGTGTAATCATTGGGTTTGCGGTTTTAGTAGTGGTGATGCTTCTGCTGGATTTGGGAGTATTTAATAAGAAGGTACATGCGGTAAGCAGCAAGGAGGCTGCCATATGGTCGATTGTATGGATCTCGTTGTCGATGATCTTCAGTGGTGTGATTTATTATGTTTCAGGATTTGAAAAGTTCACCCAGTTTCAGTCGGCTTACTGGATCGAAAAGGCACTGTCTGTGGACAATCTTTTTGTCTTTATTTTGGTGTTTGGCTTTTTTAATGTTCCTAAGGAATTGCACCATAAGGTGTTGTTCTGGGGTATTATAGGTGCGCTTGTTTTCCGGGCGATATTTATTTTTGCTGGCGTAGGGTTGATCAATCTTACTTATCTGCCCGAAATGACGCTTTTAGGCCATCAGGTACGAATAAATATTGTATTGCTGGTATTTGGATTGTTCCTGATCTATGCGGGAATAAAATCAGGTATGAGCAATGATGACGACGATGAGGAAAAAGATTTTAGTAAAAGTGCAGGCGCCAGATTGATCTATAGGTTTTTTAAGGTAAGTAAGGAGTTTGATGGTGCAAAGTTTTTCACTGTAGAGAATGGAGTTAAGCTGGCAACTCCTTTATTGGTGGTTGTAGCGGTAATTGAGTTTACGGACGTGTTGTTTGCAGTGGATTCTATTCCTGCGATCTTTGCGATTGCACCTGATGATCCGCTGATCTTGTATACTTCCAATATCTTCGCCATATTGGGTCTGAGGGCGTTGTACTTCCTGTTGGCCAATTTCATACACATGTTTAGTTTGCTGAAATACGGACTGGCAGTAATTCTTTCTTTTATTGGTGTAAAAATGGTGATCGCACCGATTTACCACATTTCATCGCCATTGTCTTTATCGATAGTAGGCGGGGTGCTGGTGTTGTCTGTTATTGCATCACTTGTATTTGTTCCAAAAGAGAAATAGGAAAAATGTTTTATAGAAAAAGGCCGCTCATTGAGCGGCCTTTTTTATAATTCCAGTTTTTGACCTTAGTATAAGGTAAATTCTACCCTTCTGTTTTTTTGACGGCCTTCGGCTGTCTTGTTGGTTGCAATTGGCTGGTTCGGACCATAGCCTGTAGCTTCGATGCGGGAAGCATTTGCACCTTGAGATACCAAGTATGCTTTTACAGATTCTGCTCTGTCTTTGGACAAGCGCAGGTTCAATGCCATGGATCCGGTATTGTCGGTATGACCCGCCAGTTTTAAACTGAAGTTTTTCTCTACCAGGAGTGCTGCAACTTTATTCAGTGTCTCATAAGAGGTTGAACGGATGGTTGCTTTTCCGAGGTCAAACTCGAGGTTTTTAATGGCTTCGTCTACTACCTTGCGGTCGGCCTCAGTAATGATCACTTTTTCCTGAATAACAGGTGCAGGAGTTTTAAGCGGGCATCCTGCTCCGTCCACTACTGTATTCGCCGGTGTGCCCGGGCATTTGTCAAACTTGTTTGCTACGCCATCGCTGTCGTCATCAGCAAGTTGCTTGGCCAGTTCTTCTTTATCTCTTTTTGCATTCTCTTCGGCTGAAGACAATGCTTTTCTCAGCTCCGCACTCTCAGCAGCACTTTCTTCGCGGATTGCAGCCACAGCACTGTAGTTCTGAAGTTGGGAAGTACCTTTTCTGCCCAGGGCAATTTCCAGCCCTGCATGGGCATAAGAGAACCTGTCATTGGCTGAACCGCTTACGCCGTCGAAATTGGTTGCTTTCACAAAGTTCACAGTATAACCAAGATCAATGTTGACTCCTTTGGATACGCCGAATTTGAAACCTGCACCGATAGGAATGAACCAGTTGCGGTTGTAGCCAGTGCTGGCTGCATTGACAGTAGCATCAGTGGTAGCTGCGGATGACATGTATCCGGCGCCTGCCGTCAGGTAAGGTGAAAGCACATTGCGCTTTTGATTTAAACTCATGTTGGCAATGGTAAAGTTACCGCTCAGGGCTGCTGACCATTCAATTTTCGATTCGAAAGTTGCGTTGCTGCCAGGAGTAGCATTTGGATAGCCACCTCTGACTTTGCCCGCAAGAAAGTCTGCCTGGATGCCAAAGCCTGGTATAATTTGCTTTTTGATGTAACCCCCGTATCCCCAGTCTTCATAAGGCGTACTAAAATCTCCGTTATTTCTGCTGTTGAAAGGAGTGTAATGGGTTAGCATACCTCCATTAAGTCCGACCGACCAGGTCCGGAAATATTTCTTCGAAAACTTATCACCCGTTTGTGAATCGGTTTCCTGTGCAAATAATTGCGCTGATAATCCCACTAAGGATAATACCATCGCTGCTTTTGTAATTTTAGATTTCATTTTTCAAGTATTTAGATATTTTCATTCATAATTCTTCGTTACGAACGACTACATACCTGAAATAATCCTGCCAAAGCGTGTTTGTTAAAATTTTGGCTTGGAAGGGTTTAATAATCAACGGCTTAATTGCCTGCCGTGAAAATACCGGAAAAGAGGTGTTATTCTTTGAATCTCAGGTTTTTTGTATACTATTTGCTACATATTGTGCTCGATGAGATATTTTTATAACTGGTATGTCTTACCTTTTTCAGGTAAATTAACTTGGTAACCTTGTTCTTCCAGTGCAAGCTTTAAAGGCAGCATTCTGCCGAGCTCACCATGGACTAAAAATACTTTTTTGAGTTTTGCCGGATCCTGTTGTTTAACTGTTTCCACGAGATCATTGTGATCACCGTGTCCGCTGAGCAGGTCTGTCTGTTTAATGGTGGCGTAAACCATAAGTTCACGGTTTCGCAGGCGGATGATCGGGTCGCCCCGCAATAGTCTGTCGCCCAGTGTTCCTTTGGCGCAATATCCTATGAAAAGAATGGTGCAGTAATAGTTTTGTATGTTATAATAAAGATGGTCCTGAATACGACCGCCTTCCAGCATTCCGGCGGAAGAGATAATAATGCAGGGTTCGTGATAGTTTGATACTGAAAGGCTTTCTTTTTTGTCGTGTACGTAGGTTAGCTCTTCAAACTCAAATTCATCACCTTTTGTCTGGTAAAAATGCTGTGAATCCTCATTGAGCAGGTGCTGATGTCTGCGGTAGACATCCGTTGCAAAACTTGCTAATGGACTGTCTACAAATATTTTGACTGGAGGGAGCAGACCTTCTGTAAAGATCTTGTTTAGAGCATATACCAGCGCTTGTGTCCTTCCTATGCTAAATGCAGGTATGATTAGCCGTCCGGGGAACTTTACACAGGTTTCATTGATCGTTTCAACAAGCTTGTCCTCTAAAGTAGTCCCTTTACTGTGAAAGCGACCACCATAAGTAGATTCAGAAACCAGGTAATCAACTTGCGGAATTGGCTGGGGATCAACGAGTACCGGATAGTTCTTCCGGCCGATATCGCCTGTGAAGGCTATTTTTTTCCCAGATCCTTCTTCATTTACGGTAAGGACCACCGCTGCCGCCCCCAGAAGGTGACCAATAGGGATAAAGGTTAAAGCGACCTGGTTATTGATCTTGAATTCTTTATGGAACGAGATGGTGATAAAACGTTCCATCGTATCGTTTACATGCTTTTGAAGATATAGCGGCTCAGGACCGGACCTGTGTCTTTTGCCTTTAGTGTGTTTGTTTTGTTTGCTGATAAAGATATTTACAGAATCCTGAAGAAGTAGCTCTGTAAGATCTGCTGTGGGCGGGGTCGCTAATATCTGGCCATTAAAGCCCATCCTTACGAGGGTCGGAAGATTGCCGGAGTGGTCAATATGTGCATGTGTCAGAATTACTACGTCGATAGCTGCGGGATCAAATGGAAAGTATTGATTTTCCTCCTGATAAGTTTCTTTTTCATAATCCAGCCCACAATCAACAAGTATATTGTAATTCTCTAACTGCAATAAATGCATGCTGCCTGTGACCTGTTGCGCAGCCCCCCATATGGTCAATTTCATATTTTATTATAGTGATATGCCCGGCAAGTTATCATTTTTATACACGCCGGATAGCAGCAAATTTATAATTTATCTGAACGGAGCCAGTCCGACCAGTCGGGTATTTTATATTTATAATTCAGTAATGATGGTATGTGATTGGTAGACACAGTCTTCCATTGATCGAGCTCATCAATGAACGTTGGGGCTTCCAGTTTGGACCGGGCAGCGGCTTTAACGTAAAAATCTTGTTTTGAAGGATGGTCGGGACAGGAGGCATTAAAAATATGTCCAAATGCATTTTGCTCAAGTATAGAAACAGTGAGGCCGATACAGTCCTCAAGGTGAATGAGATTTACCGGAGCACGGCCATTTGGTATGTTTGTTTTTCCAGCAAAAAACCTTGCCGGGTCTCTTCCCGGCCCTATTAGTCCTGAGAATCTGATGATGGTAGTTTTGATTGAATGATGTTGCAGAATCAGCTCTGCCTGGACCATGGCTTGTCCTGAAGGTGTTTCTGGATCAGGTTCATCGGCTTCTGTGACCATCTTATTGTGGTCGCCGTATACAGCAGTTGAACTGGTAAAAATAATATTTTCTACATGGCTGTTTTCAACAGCATTCAGAATATTTTGAATCTTATGGGGGAAACTGGACTGAGCTCCGGTACTTCTTTTTGGCGGGATACAGATTACCAGGATTTTACTGTTGAAAAATTTTGGGTCATAAGTTATCCTTTCATCAAAGGTGACCAGAAAAGGCTCAATATCTGCTTCCTTAAGCGTTTCCATTTTTCCCGGATCGGTTGTGGATCCTTTTACGATGTAGTTTTTGGATTTAAGTGCTTTTGCAAGCGGAAGGCCATACCAGCCGCAGCCCAGTATACTAATTGTTTTGTTCATGATGTGTCAGTGACTGAGAAAGAAGCGAAATAAAAAAGGGGTATTGCTAATGCATACCCCTTTTTTATTGCTTGATTCGGTTAACTAAAGAACTTTTACATTCGTTGCTTCCGGGCCTTTTTTGCCATCGTTCAATTCAAATTCTACATTATCGCCTTCATTTAGTTCTTTAAATGAGTCTCCGGCGATAGCTGAAAAATGTACAAAAATATCTTTTCCTCCGTCTGCCGGAGTGATGAAACCAAATCCTTTTGAGGTATTAAACCATTTTACTTTTCCTGTAGTGCGCATATTGTTAAAATATTTATTTGTGAAAGTAACGATTAGAACATTAATATCAAAATACGTGATGCTGCATTGATATATATGACAGTTCAATTAAATTTAAACTAAAGATGAAGCCTTTTGTTAATTGGGATATACAGCCGATCTATGAAAGAATATTATGGAAAGTAAGAAAAAGCCAGATCGTTTAAAATTCGATGATGAACACGCCAATCTTGGCCTGGATGCCGATCATTCGTCTGATGGTCCTACAGCCGCGGCAAGATTGAATGATGACAACGACAGGGTATCAGGAAATCCCGATGGGGAGAGTGATGATGCCGATAATGATGCCAATGGAATTTACTCGCCTCTTGAAGATAAATAATTGTTTGGCATCATTTTTTCTTATGTACCTGTACAATATTTGTTCATCTAAAATTTAAAGCCATGAAATACATATTATCAATATTCGCTATAGCAATCACTTTGTCAGCATGTAATAACAATGCTAAAGAAGAAGCGATCATGAAACAGAAGGCAATCGCTGCCGTGAAGGACAGTTTAAAACTAGATAGTTTCAAACGGGTTGAAGAAAAGAAAAAACAAGATGAAATTGTAGCGGCACGGGTGAGGGAAGAGAAAAGAACATTGCTATTATCCGAGCGTAATGATGCTGCTCCTGCACCAAGACAATATAGCGAAACTGCCCCCGCAAAGAAAAAAGGATGGAGTTCGGCAGCTAAAGGTACTGTGATAGGTGCCGGTGCTGGTGCTTTGGGCGGTGTTTTAATAGACAAAAAAGATGGAAGAGGCGCCATAATTGGTGGCTTGGTAGGCGCAGGTACGGGTTATCTGATCGGCAGAGACCAGGATAGGAAATCTGGAAGAGTGCAGCCTAAGAACTAAGTAATTTAACCGTTTTAAAAGAAAAGTCGTTGTCTGGAAGACAACGACTTTTTTGTGAAATCTTCTATAAAATATTTTGTATGTTCGTAATAGAATAAAATCCTTGCTGACATATGGTTAAAAGACAGATATTGGTAGTTGATGACGAGGTTAGTATATTGAAGTTATTGAATTTCGTACTGTCAAGCCAATATGATCTTGTCATTAAAACAAGCGGGGTCGAAGCGCTAACCTGGCTGGAAGAAGGTAATTCACCTGCACTCATTTTATCTGACCTGGAGATGCCTTATTTTGACGGAAGTTCATTTATTCATAATTTAAAGATCAGCGGTTTCTACCGTGATACACCGGTAATCATACTATCAGGTGCAAAGAATTTAGAAGAAAGAGTTTCTCAGATGCCATTTAAACTGGATGATTATATGCCAAAGCCTTTTAATCCGACACAACTTAAAGAAGCCATCTCTAACGTTTTTATAAAATATGATTCAGCAGGACGATAATTCAAATATAACACCCCATAAATCTATATCTCTGTTGTATTCGGCACCCTGGTTTGCTGAAGAACTACTGCCTCAGCTAAATGCATCTTTCGAAGTTCATTCGGAACCGGATATTGAGAATCTGGACAATTACCTAAGGGACCGTTCTTTATTTAAATTGCCTGATGTGATACTTCTCGAAGTGGATGATGCTCATGAATGTTTTAATTATGTAGAGAAGCTCAAAAAAAATGTGCTGTTAAAAGGACTTGTGATTGTTTTACTAGCCAAAAAAGCTGACAAAGCAGTTAGGAACCGGGCTATGAAATTAAAAGTTAACGACCTTTATAACGATCCTCTTCCCCTAAAGGATTTGTGTGAAAGGATCATATTTCTGGTAAAGTTTAAGCTGATCAAGCCCCAGCTGTCTGATCTTTCGAATATAGATTATACTTATAAAATACCAATTTTCAAGCGTTTGTTTGATATTATTACTTCAGGAATGGCTTTATTAGTGCTTTCTCCGTTCCTATTAATAGTAGGATTGATCGTTGCTATAGAATCAAAAGGTCCTGTGATTTTTAAAAGTAAAAGAGTAGGTACTGGATATCGCATTTTTGACTTTTATAAATTTCGCTCCATGAGACAAGGGGCCAGTGAGGAATTAAAGAAATTGTCGGATCTGAACCAATATGATAAATCTGAAACGGGGGATACAACTTTTGTAAAGCTCAGGAATGACCCGAGGATAACAGCTTTTGGAAGATTCATAAGAAAGTACAGCATTGATGAGTTGCCTCAGCTGGCTAATGTTTTTATGGGCGACATGTCCCTGGTTGGCAATAGACCTCTTCCGTTATACGAAGCCGAAATGCTGACATCCAATGAATGGACAATGCGCTTTTTAGGTCCTGCAGGGCTGACAGGTTTATGGCAGGTGAGCCGCAGGGGCAAGGCAGATATGTCTGAGCGTGAACGTAAAAAACTGGACAACTTCTACGCTCAGAATCATTCATTTTGGCTGGATTTAAAGATCTTGTTGAAAACATTGCCCGCCATTGTACAAAAGGAAAAGGTTTAGTCAGTTGAATTTAGTATCTTAATTGGTTTTCTGAACCAAGCTTTTATGAAGCATTGCCTATTTTATTTAATTTTTTGTTTCGGGCTGTCAGGCTGCGTCAACCGGGATACATCAAAACAGGAGCGGGACGTCTATATCCAAAAGAAAGCTGGCAAATATACCTTAATTAGAAATGGCAAACCTTTCTTTATTAAAGGCGCTGCTGGCTTTTCGAAACTGGAAGTATTGAAAGAGAACGGCGGAAATGCGATAAGGACCTGGGACACGACTAACATTTCTTCAATTTTAGATCAGGCAAATGAAAATGGACTGGCTGTGGTTGTTGGTTTACCTTTGCTTGTTTCAAGAAATAATGAATTCTTTTATAACGATACTGTCAGGAAGAATAATCAAATTAAAGATTTTGAACTGCTTATTAAAAAATATAGGAATCATCCTGCGTTATTGATGTGGTGCGTTGGAAATGAGCTGGACTTTGACAACACACCGTACTTCAATAATCTTTTTAGTCATTTTAACCGTATTGTCGATATGGTACACAAAGAGGATCCAAATCATCCGGTAACTACGACGGTTGCAAATTTTAACAGAAAGATAATAATCAGCCTTCAGTTAAAATGCAATGTAGATGTTATTTCCTTTAATATCTTCAGTAAGATAGAAACATTAAGAACGGATTTAAATAAATTCTCCTTGATTTGGAAGGGGCCCTTTATGATTACAGAATGGGCTGCAGACGGGCCATGGGAAGGATTTGATACTACGATATGGGGTGCTCATATAGAAGCGACAAGTACAAAGAAAGCAGAGGTATATCTAAAGCGATATCAAAGATATATGCCTTTGGATAGCAAGAGGTTTCTTGGCTCTTTTGTATTTTACTGGGGTTTTAAGCAGGAAACTACAAGTACTTGGTTCAGTATGTTTGATGTTAACGGAAATAAATCGGAAGCGGTGGATGTTATGGGATATTTATGGAAGAAAAAACGACCTGAACACAAAGCACCACAAATCAATTATATGCTGGTTGATAAGCTCGGTGCTAAAGATAATGTCATTTATACAGCAAATGACCGTGGCTCTGCTGAAATTAAACTGCTTGAAGAGAATGAAAATATTGTGGATATTAAATGGGAGATTCTGCAGGAAGATTGGTTTAAAAAGGGCATATCCAGTAACACCACTTTTATAAAGGCGGAAAAAGGTCTCATTATATCTGCTTCAGGACTTAAAGTAACTTTTAGAGCTCCGGGAAGAGAGGGACCATACAGAATATTTGCGACCGTTTACGATAAATTTGGAAACTATTCAACATGTAATACACCTTTTTATGTTATGGGTAAATGAGTAACCAGCCAATAAAGTCACCAACCAGAACTGAAAGGTTTACCTTAAGGTTAATGATCTCTCTTGGGGTTATCGGAATGATATTTTTTTTGAGGAGCTTAACAGAGCCGGATGTTATTGGCAATAGATTTCTGTATTATCTGCTTATCACAAGCATTCTATTTGGCTGTTTAACGACTTTGCATGAATGGTACCATTATTACCATATAACAGTACCCAAGACCCCGTCGGGCACCAGACGTTATACAGTAGATATCTTTACTACTTTTTGTGCGGGGGAACCGTACGAAATGATCGAAGAGACTTTAATAGCAATTAAAAACATTACTTATCCTCATGAAACTTACCTCTGCGACGAGGCGAATGATCCACATCTGATCCAGCTCTGCAAAGAACTCAATGTACATCACGTTACCAGAACCCTTAAGGTTAACGCGAAGGCGGGTAATATCAACAATGCTTTAAAGGTCTCCAGTGGCGAGTTGTGTGTGATACTTGATCCTGATCATGTTCCCTTTCTCAATTTCCTGGATCCGATTGTTTCACATTTTGACAATCCTGAAATCGGATATGTTCAAATTGTCCAGGCCTACAAAAACCATGTTCACGGTTTAATTGCTAAAGGCGCCGCACAACAGACCTACCAGTTTTACGGGCCGATGATGATGACCATGAATAAATATGGAACCGTACTGGCCATTGGTGCAAATTGTACATTTCGAAGAACCGCATTGGAATCAATCGGAGGACATGCACCGGGTCTTGCTGAAGACATGCATACCGCTATGCAATTACATGCCAAAGGCTGGAAGTCTGTATATGTGCCCGAAGTATTAGCCAGGGGACTTGTGCCTACAACTTTGTCTGCTTACTACAGTCAGCAGTTGAAATGGTCAAGAGGTGTTTTTGAGCTTTTAGTTGCTACATTTCCTAAATTATATAAGCAATTTACCTGGAGGCAAAAGCTTCATTATTTTACTATACCTTTTCATTATTTATCCGGGCTGTTTTTTTTTATGAATTTTATGATTCCAATTTTAGCGCTGGTTTTTAGTTTAAGCCCGCTTAAAATGGATATCCAGGAGTTCTGCATAGTCGGTCTGCCTTTTTTTGCTGCAGTGCTGCTCATCAGGCATTTCGTCCAATGGTGGGTCATGGAAGATGAGGAGCGGGGTTTCCATGTAGTAGGTGGACTGTTAATGATTGGAACCTGGTGGATTTACATCATAGGATTATTTTACACAATACTCAGGAAGAAGGTGCCCTATAATCCAACTCCCAAGGACGGAAATGAGGCCAATAACTGGCCTTTGAATATCCCTAATCTTACTATAATTGCTTTATCCGTTTTTGCTGTAATTTATGGCCTGTATAGTGACTTCAATCCCTACAATTTAATAATGAGCGGTTTTGCTGTCTTAAACTGCTTTATCCTGTCGTTTACTGTGCTGGCAAGCAGGCAGATCCAGTTTCGCATGCTCAGGTCCCGGTTCCAAGCCCTGGACCACTTTATGTACAAGGTCCACCTTGTAAAGAAGGCGCTATGGTTAATCAGACATCGTGTGTATACCGGTATAAGAAGTACTGCATTACTCATAACTATATTGATAACCTGTTTGATCGTTTACTCGTTAAACAATGCTCATGAAAAAGATCAGATAACTGCGAGATCAGTTGACGAACATAAATTTTACTACGGAATATTCTCACCCGGTGGCACGGACGGTTTATCCTCACTCAAACAAGTAAGAAAAGAGCAGGCAAATTTTAATACACATTTCGACATAGTCTCACTCTATGTGCCATGGGGAGATGGGAGCAATTATTCATTTCCACTAACGACGCTTGATTCTATTTATAAAAATGGCTCATTGCCAATGATTACCTGGGAACCCTGGCAAAGCCTGTTTGGTTTTCATCAAAAAGAAAAAGGGGGAATAAATGAGACCATGATCTTCCAAAAGATTGTTCATGGAGATTTTGATGCTTACTTAAAGCGTTTTTCAATGGATATTAAAAAGCTTAAAAGACCGGTTTATATCAGATTTGCACATGAAGCAGACAATCCATTTTATCCCTGGTCTGAAAAAGGAGGCAACTCTGCTGCAGACTTTAAAGACGCATGGAGATATGTCCATAATTTTTTTAGCAGGGGCGAAGTAGTCAATGTAATATGGGTATGGAATCCATGGAAGGCAGAGGCTGTTCAGGCTTATTTTCCTGGCAGGAAGTATGTGGACTGGATAGGAGTCACCAATTTGAACTATGGGTTAAAAGCCTCCGGGGCAAACTGGCTATCAATGGAGGATCTTTACCATCCTTTTCATAAACAGCCGATTTTCAGATCCGGACTACCGGTGATGCTTGCAGAAATGGGTACTGCCAGGTCGGCCGGAAGGCAGAACCAGTGGTTTAATGACGCCCTTATATCAATTAAAAAGAAGTTTCCCGAAGTTAAGGCACTGGTATTGTTCAATAGCGGACAGGATGTGAATATTCCTGAAGGCGGAAATGGCGGCGTTATTGACTGGCGAATAGAAGAACCAGCAGCTTTTAAGAAATTGTTTACGTACGGTAGACAGCCTGCGGATACTGGCCAATTGACTTCCATGCCGGTCAATCGGGTAATCAAAAATATAATTACGCCACAAAAGCATTTTAGTGGTTTTAAAGGTGTTAATTATACAAAAGGCCTGGATTGGTATAAAAGCAAACATCCTTTTAGAAAGCGGGAACTTGTTGAAGATTTTAAAGAGATCAAGTCGATGGGTTTAAATGCTGTTAGAAGATTTGGGCCTGGGATCTATGATTTTAATTTATTTAAAGCGGCAAAGCAAACAGATATGAAAATATTATATTGCTTTTGGGTACCTGAAGATTTGGATTTTTCAAAACAAGAAACACTTGAAAAACTTACCGCGCGCATTGTCGGCACTGTCTCAAAGTTAAAAGACAAGAAGGAGATCATTTCATGGAACATCAGTAATCCGGTATTTCAAAAGCTGGGATTACATGGTATAAAGCCAGAATCAATTTATCAGCAGGACCGGTATCTTGTCTGGCTGAAAGATTTAGTCAATAAGATCAGGCATGAAGATCGGTCAAGAAAGATAAATGTCGACATTAATTTTTCAGATGATTTTATACAAATTGCGCGCAGAATAAAAACATTTATTCCGGAAATCGATTCGTTTGGCCTATTGATAAAAGCGAGTCAATCTGCGAACATGAAGAAAATGATTGGTGAATTTGAATACCCTTATTACTATGCCGAGGTTGACGACGCAGTTTTATACCAAAATAAACTTAAATCCGAAGACTTTTTTGTCACAAACTGGCAGGATGAGGCGACCTCCGATTGGGTCAAATTGAATGGTCTAAAAGACCTTTCAGGGAGGCATAAGATCGATTTTTTTAAATTGAAGGCCTATCTTCAGGGTTCGGCGGCTCCGAAGCTTCCTGAAGTCAAAATATTAAGACCTGCGCGCTCCACAGAAGAAAACGCTTTATTGCGGTATCACGCTGTAATTAAAGCAGAAGGAAAATGGGTCCCTGCTTCCGATCTTTCTGGTCTGAAGTTTGAATGGAAACTAGTTACAGTTGATCGTTTCCGAAACCCAATTGCAATAAAAGACCTTGGAAAAAGTTCAAGTGTTGAAGTCACGATTCCCGCAGACGCATCATCCTGCAGGCTCTTTTTGTATGTCATAAGGGGTGAGGCCGTGACTACGGTCTCAACTTCTCTAAACACACCTATTTATGAACTCGAAAAAGAAATAAAGTATTAAGTTATGGGGATAGTTCTTCAGCGAAATTAAGGAAAGAAGATTTACTTATGGCCCAGTTTGGGGCAGCTACTTTACCCCATACCTTTGGATTGTCGACAAAGTTGAAGTAAGAAATACCATATACGCTGGAATGCTTTTTGATTTTTTTTGCGGCTTCGATCAACCACTTGTTCTGGAATTTATTTGACCCTTTAACACCAAACTCTGTTATAAAAAAAGGTTTATCTACCAACCTCATCCTATACGATTTCCGGTCGAAAATTTGCTCGAAAGATTCTTGAGCCGAGGGGTCTGTAATATTCTTGTCGGGTAATCCATAAACTGCGAAGCTGATATAATCCACCACATCATTTCCAGGCCACCATTCAAGAGATCCTCTATCTCCCGCCGGCCCCCATATTCTTTTTATGTTGGAGGAAAGAATATTTTTTTCGAAGGTCATAAAATACCTGTATGCCTTTATATAATCCACAGGATCCTGGCTTTGCCAGGAATACCGATGGATCGGGATTTCCATTTCATGTGCGAATCTTAAATAAACAGTTCCTTTTGCTTTAGAAACAGCCTTATATATCTTCCCGATCGCCTCATCATATTTACCAAGCGTCATTCTATTCAAAACATTCGCATCTGTTTTCCATTTGATTCCCCTCCAGGGTTCAATCGTTAATAAGGCGTTATGGTTTCTGCGATTAATCTGATCGATTTGACGTTCCAATGAGCCATCTTCGACGTTACTCCAGTCTATAAAAAGATGTTCAATTGTAATATTGTGTTCGTTTATTAACAACCCTTTAGGATCATACACTCCGATCAGCGGCGCCTTGCCTACTGCATGATCAGTTTTGTTAACTGATTGGTTTCTTAATAGTTCCACGGCGTACAAGATGTATTTGTTTTCCTCTATGCTTTTGATTGCTGTATCAAGAGACATGCTGTCAGACTTGCTGAATTTATTTGGTGACGCGCCTGCGATAATCAGTGGCTTATTCATAAATCTCATTCTTAATATTTTGCGTTTTATCACCGAGGCCATACTTGAGCTCCGCGGATATGCATTTGTTTGAGATTCTGACTTGCTGTTGAGTATAATGTGAATGCCATCTACGGAGTCATCGCCAGGGTAGTATTCATCCGCTCCGGGATAGCCCGCGGAGCCCCATATTACTTTAACCATGGGGCAAATCTCTTTAACTACTTTTGAAAAATGACGAAAAGCGTCAATATACAATATAGGTGACTGATATTGCCACGGAAAATTTTTTACCGGTACCTCCATTTCAGGGTTGAAGGAAAGATACACATTGTCCTGAATGTCTAACAAGCTACGACAAAAGATCCTGATTTTTTCATCATAATCACCGCCGATCATATTTTCTAAAGGGCTGGATGTACCTTTAATTCCAAAACGTCCAGTATCCCAGGTCTCAATCGTTATCATTAAATGAGTGTAACGGGAGACGGAATCTTTAAGGCTTAATTTCAAAAACTCTTTATTCGGATCCCGCCATTTGATCAGTAGGTTTGCACCGGGAATCTTTAAGTGATTTCCTGCCGCTATTGACGGAGGGGTATACGTGCTTAATACATTTGCGCGACTCGATTCTATGATACTCCGAATACTTTTATGTAAGTTGTGCCAGACAAGGGTACACAAGCCAACTGCAACAATAAAGAACAGAATGTAAATAATATATTTTCTTCTCATGTCAGAAGATTTTATGACCTCTCGCTAATATAGCCAGGCTATCTTTCATTACAATTTTGCCTGGTTATGTTCACACCATTTAGAATGACATCAAATTCCGTACGTCTGTTTAATTGCTGATCTTCCTCTGAGCAAGGTACATCGTCATAACAACGATTTACCAGCCTTGTTTTACCATAATATTCTACTTTTACCCGATCCGGAGCTATTCCTTTTGATATGAGGTATGCCTTTGCCGATTCACCTCTTCTCAAGGATAAATTTCTGTTGTATATTTCTGAAGCCCTAGTATCGCAATGGCTCGAAGTAATCACTGATATATCAGGATATTTTTTCATTAGTATAGCCAGTTCATCCAAAGCAGGCCTCGCGTTAGCCCGGATCTCACTCCGGTCCAGATCATAATAAATATTATTTACAAAGAATACTTTTTTTAAGGAATCGCAATTGCTGAGGACATATTGTTGCGGACTCTCTGTTTTATTTAAACGAATGTTTAGCTTAATTGTCGAATCCTGCACAATGCCGACCGAAGTTACAAAGTCGAGCTGATTCACATATCCTATTTTTTGCGCCGTAGTTTCATAATCTGTTTCCAGGGAAATTTCCTTTCTGAATTCGCCTTTATTATTTACTTTCAAAGTGTCAGTTCCGTCCAAATGTCTCAACAGTAAACGGCTTCCCCCCAAGGGCAGTCTGGTCCTGGCGTCAGTAATCGTTCCTTCTAAGAGAACCATATGCTGACTTCTTTTAAACTCGTAAATATCATCATCACCTCTTCTGTTAGAACTGAAGAAGCCGCTTTTGCCATCAGCTGCCCTGATCATTGCAAAATCATCGGTCGGCGAATTAATCGGAGCGCCGAGGTTTTTCATTGCTGATACTGGCTTCATTTCCTTTAATGCTACTTCAAAAAGATCTAAGCCGCCCAAACCTGGATGACCGGTAGACGCAAAAATTAAAGTCCCGTTTTTGTCCAGATCAGGAAACATTTCATCACCCTCGGTATTAATTTGCTTGCCTAAATTCAGGGGCTGTGTCCATTGCCCGTTTCCGGATCTGACACAGTAATAGAGATCGCTTCCGCCGTAGCCGCCGGGCCTGTCAGAAGTAAAAACCAAAATATTTCCATCTCTGCTCAATGTGGGATGTCCGGTCGAATATTCATTGCTGTTATAAGTAAACTCTGTGATTTTTGTAAGGTTTTTTCCGGAAGCTATATAGAGCTTCAATTTATTTATTCTGTCCTTGCTGGTCTGTTTGTTGCCTGGAGTATAGTTGTTGCGTGTGAAGATGATAGAACCATCCGGAAATACAGCTGCAGCTCCTTCATGAAACCTGGTGTTGATATTTCCTCTTACCGGTTTAACAGAGATCTGTTTTTGAAGCATTACCGCAATCGTATCCCGCTGAAGGGAAGGAGTATATTGAACGAGGGTTTTGGTGTCATTGCTTGTTGGAGCAGTATCGTCATCATTAAAACGCAGATCTTTTAATTGATCTTTTTTTGCGGCTCCTATTAAACTGTCGGGATTTACCGTTTTTATGTCTTTTAAACTAACAACCGAAAATATATTGGAGAATGGCGTGTTGTTCCAAAGAAAAATGCCTGTTCCGGGTTTGAAATTTTGTCTGTTACTGGTAAAAAGCAAGCCATCTTTATAATATACGGGTGCATAGTCAGAGCCCTGAGAATTAATATTCAGGTAGGAAATTTTCCAGTTGCCCTGGTTCTTATTTAAATTGCTGATGTTAGTCCTTGCAAAAACGGCGGCTCTTTTATCTTTAGGAACCAATGTAAGGTATTTTCTATACCACTTTTCTGAACGTTCGTATTGCTGTTTGTTTGCCAGTACCTCCGCATAATAAAGCGCCCATTCAGGTTTAATATTTTTCTGAAGGCCTAATTTCTCATACCACTTTAGCGCCTGGTCATAATTTTTTATCATTCTGTAACTGTAAGCGATCATTTCCTGGGCATTTACGTTTGCAGAATCAGTTTTCAGTATTTCGCTTAATTTGTTTATAGCGCTTATATACCTTAGAGATTTAAATTCATCTGTTGCTTGTGTTACTGCAGAAGATTGTTTAATGTTAGACTGGGCATATCCGTTTTTAATTAAACAGGATATCAAAATCAGTGCACCGGAAAAGGCAATTGTTATATTCAATTTCATGTTTAAAAAAATCTTGGAGATAAAATTTTTCCTGATTCGAAGCCAAATTCATAGCGCAGCATAATTTCATGACTTCCGGAATTGAAATTCTGTAAACGGGTTACACTATGATCGTAACTATATCCGATACGTATATTTGGTGTGACCTGAAGTTCAATTAAACCGGAAATGTCTGCATTTGTGCGATACTGGGCCCCGACACCGACAACGTTCTTTACCCAAAGAGTAGCATTAAGATCCGCTTCAATAGGAGCTCCTTTAACTCCTTTGATGAGAAAAGATGGCTTAAGATCAAAATCATCGGATAATGGGAGAACATAACCGGAAGCAAGAAACATATGGATTGCCTGTTTACCGCTGAGCCTTGTTCCGTTATCATCGGAAAGGTCGTTGGCAATCAGATCCTGCAGAGATATGCCTAAATAAAACCGGTCACTATTATAGTAGACGCCAGTACCAAAATTAAATAATGTTTTATTGATGTTGGTGGCAAAAGCCGGATCAAGCCCCTGGTTTGATCCAAGCGAAACCTCCGTAAGATTGACTTTAAACTGATTAATGTTGGTCTGAAGACCAAAACTTAG
>Ga0307414_10000670_pt1 | contig 17515 bp, 11 predicted proteins | sample DK1Ometagenome_FD_203804 | JGI IMG/M metagenome (GOLD analysis project Ga0307414, IMG submission 203804) | Maize rhizosphere microbial communities from greenhouse at UC Davis, California, United States - DK15-O-3 | ecosystem: Host-associated > Plants > Roots > Rhizosphere > Soil | place: USA... | reverse complement strand
AGTTTGAGCATGCGTTCGATCTGCCGATGACCACTGCCAGTCTCGCGATGCAGTTTCGCATGGCTGCCGGTGAGAATCGCTGGCTGTCAGACTTCTCGCTCCGTCGCAACGGCGACATCGAGCGCGCTGTCGATATCGCCGTCTACGCATTCATCGGCGGTTTCAACGACACTTCGAATCTCGAAGCCGCGCACCGGCTCGACATTCCTGCAGTCGGCACCGAAGCTCATTACTGGCAACAGTCGTACATCGAATACATGGACCAGCCGGAGATTGAACCGCGCACCGGTAAACCCAAACACTTCGAACAAGTTGCTTTTGAGCGCTGGCTCGACGCGAATCCGAATGGGACCACGCTGCTGCTGGACACCATCGACGTTTACATGGGCGCGGTCCACGCCGCGATGGCTGCGACTTCGACTGAAGCGCGGCGTCGAGCGTTCAAAGGCTTTCGCGTCGATTCGGGAAATCTGGCAGAGCTGGGTGAGTGGTGTATGAAGTTCTTTGCGGCGAACGGGCTTCCGGGCCTGCGAGCGAACCTCACCGGGGATCTCACGGTCGATAAAGTGAAGAAGATCGTGGCGGAGTTTCCGGAAGTCGGAGGCTTCGGCATCGGCACGAAACTCTCGAGTGAAGTTTCGGCAGTTGCGGGTGTGATATTCAAACAGTGCCTGATGAAGGACCAGCCGACGTTGAAGGCCTCAAACTCGGAAGACAAGATCACACTACCAGGGCGTTTGCAATTGTTCCGGGGCACGGCCGCGGATGGCATGTACGTTCGTGACGTGATCGGGCTCGAAAGTGAAACAGTCGAGATTCGCGGAGCAATTAAAGTCGATCGACTGCTTGTTCCGTTCTGGGAGAATGGACAACACTCCGCGATTCCTTCGATCGAAAAGCAAAAGGCATTTGTCGAGGAGCAACGACGACGCTTCGCGGACATTGAAAACTATCCGCGCGCTCTAAGCGCCGGGTTGCGCGAGTTGCGCGATGACCTCGTGAAGCGCATACGTGTTGATAATTCCGGTTGGGAGGAGATATTGAAGAGAGTATGACTATCAGGGAACAGGTTTCTCCGGAAGAGTGGCAGGTTCGTGTCGATCTCGCGGCTGCGTATCGACTGGTGGCTGAGCATGGTTGGGACGATCTCGTCTTCACGCATATCTCCGCGCGTGTGCCGGGGCCGGAGCATCACTTCCTGATCAATCCGTACGGGATGATGTTTGATGAGATAACGGCTTCAAGTCTGGTGAAGGTGGATCTCAATGGCAAGATCGTGATGGACTCGGAGTACAGCATCAATCCCGCGGGTTTCACGATTCACAGCGCCGTTCATGCTGCACGCGAAGATGCGCAATGCGTGATGCACCTGCACACGGACTGCGGCATTGCAGTCTCGGCACAGGAACAGGGACTGCTTCCGATCTCGCAGCAGTCGCTCTTTGTTTTGGCTTCGCTCGGTTATCACGACTACGAAGGTCTTGCGTTGAATGATGAAGAAAAGCCGAGGCTCGTGGCGGATCTCGGCAGGAAGACTTTCCTGATCCTTCGAAATCACGGTTTGCTGACAGTTGGACCAACTGTCGCTGATGCATTTTTGTCGATGTTTCTGCTGGAGCGAGCCTGCCGGATACAGATCCTCGCGCAATCAGGTGGCGGAAAATTGATTCCGATCGCGAAGGAGATTTTTGCTCAGATTCCGGCACAGGAAGCGGTTGTCACGCAAGGCGGCGGCGGACGTCTGGTGTGGCCCGGATTGCTGCGAAAACTGGATCGAATGGGCGCGAATTACAGAGATTAGGGAATTAAGTAACTGAAAAAAGAACAAGTCAGGAAGAGGGGCTTGCCCCCGCTTCTAGACCAATTCACGTACCAGCGGGGGCAAGCCCCTCTTCCTGACTTGTTCTACTTAAAGGGGCTAAATCCCTTAATCTCCACCGGCGGCGGGGATCTGCTCTTCCTCGGCGGCTTCGCGAGCGGGTTTGCGGCGGGGTTTGAATCGTTCGACAATCGCGTGAGAAATGCCGGCTGTGCTCTCCCCGAAACGTCGCCAGCGTGAGGTCGCTTTCAGATCATCAAGCAGTGAATAAACCACCGGCGTCGCGATCAACGTAAGCAGGAGTGAGAGCGTTTGGCCGCCTATCACGACGATCGCGATCGAACGTCGCTCCTCCGCACCCGGACCACTGCCGAGCGCGAGCGGCAACATACCCGCGACCAGCGCGAGCGTCGTCATCAAAATCGGTCGCAGACGATCGCGATTGCCCTGCATGATCGCTTCGTGACGTTCCATACCTTTCGCGCGCAGGTTGTTCATGTGATCGATCTGCAAGATCGCGTTCTTCTTCACCACGCCAAACAAGACAAGAATCCCAAGCGCCGAGTAAAGATTGAGCGTGTCGCCCGTGCCCCACAACGACAACAACGCAAACGGCACCGAAAGCGGCAAGCTCAAAAGGATCGTCAACGGGTGTACAGTGCTTTCAAACTGCGACGCCAGGATCATGTACATGAAGATGATCGAGAGTATGAAAGCCCAGATAAACTCGGTAAACGTTCTCTCCAACTCACGTGCACGTCCCGAAACCGTCGTGCTGTAAGCCGTCGGCAAATTCATGTCACGCACTGTTTGCCGCAACGCTTCGATTCGATCCGCAAGCGCAAAACCCGGCGCCACTGACGCGCGCACCGACACCTGCCGCTCGCGATCGAGACGATCGATTCGCGATGGACTCGTATCACGCCCGATATTCACGAGGTTATCGAGCCGCACGAGGCCGCCACGCGAAGAAGGAACATACAAACGCGAGATCGTACCCGCGTCGCTGCGATCTGCTTCAGTGAGCCGCAACTGCACATCGTAGTCTTCGTTGATCGACTCGTCTCTAAAGCGCGACGCCTCTTCTTCACCGCCCACCATCAATCTCAAGCTGGTGGCAATGTCGGAAGTATTGACGCCAAGATCCGCAGCGCGCTCCCGATCGATCCGCACGCGCAGTTCCGGCTTGTTGAGTTTTAGCGTCGTGTCTGCGTCAACGATGCCACCGATGCTTTTCGAGCGCTCGACGAGCTCGTCGGCATAACCTGCGAGGGCAACGATCTCAGGTCCACGAAGAACGAAGTCGATATCAGTTCGTCCCCCTGTGCCGAAGTTGAACGACTGCGCGTTGCGCACACCGATACGCATCGGTGCATATCTCTGTAGCCGCCGGCGAACCTCGACCATCACGTCCTGTTGTGTGTAGTTTCCTCTGAACGCTCTGAACGGATTTCCCTTCTTCAGCTCCGTCCAAAACTTGCTGAACGAGAGCGTGCGCTCTTCGTGCGGAGCAATGCGGACGTAAGCATTGCCCTGGTTAACGCCGCCGAGAAAACCACCCCCTGCCGACGAAAGCACGAGCCTCACGCCCGGCGTCTCGAGCATATCTTTCTCCATCGCCGTAATGACGCTATTCATCACCGCGAGGTTGGTACCCTCCGGACCGGTCACACTCACCTCAAACTCGGCTTCGTCAACATTCGTCGGAATAAACTCCTGCTTCACCGACCGGTACAGCGGCACGCTCGTCAGCACTACTGCAATCGCGACGATCGCAACTGCGAGCCGGTGACGCATCGCAAACGCCAACATATGGGAGTAAGCACCATCGATGAAGCGATAGAAGCCGCGTCGCGAACTAGGCGCCTCGTGCCCGCCCTTCGCATCACTGACGCGAATGAGCCGCGAGCTCATCATCGGCGTGAGCGTGAACGACACCAGCAAGCTGACCAAAATCGCGACGGCCGCAGTGATACCAAACTGATAGAGGAAACGCCCGGAGATGGACGACATGAAAGAGACCGGCAAAAAGATCACGACCAGCGACAGAGTTGTAGCTAGAACCGCGAGGCCGATGTCTTTGGTGGCCTCGCGCGCCGCTTCTTTTGGTTCCTTTTTCTTCTCCTCAATGAAGCGAAAGATGTTTTCGAGGACCACGATCGCGTCGTCGATCACCACGCCCACCATCAACACCAGCGCCAGCATCGTGACGCTGTTGAGCGTGAAGTTGAGTGCACGCATCATCCCGAAGGTCGAGATAACCGAACACGGGATCGCGACTGCGGCGATCAACGTAGAGCGCCATGAGCGCATGAAGATCAAGACGACGAGACTCGCGAGAATGCTGCCCAGCACCAGGTGAGTCTGAATCTCGTGTAGCGCCGCTTCGATGTAGCGCGACTGGTCGCGAATGATTTCGACTTTGACGTCTTCGGGAAGCTGGCCTGCAACACGAGGCAAGGCGGTCTTCAGCCCGTTGATGACCTCGACGGTGTTCGCGCCCGATTGTCGCCTGATATCAAGCGTAACAGTCGGTACGCCGTTGAGACGTGAAAACGATCGCTGCTCCTTCGTGCCATCTTCAACGCGGCCAACATCACGCAACTTAACGGGCGCGCCGTTGATGTTTGCGATCACAAGATCTTCAAACTGACGCGGTTCGGTATATCGTCCCATCGTGCGCAGCGTGAGCTCTTCTTTTCCGGTGGTGACGTTACCGCCGGGCACGTCTGCATTCTGGCGTTCGAGAGCATCGCGAATCTGCGCGATAGAGATCTGGTATGCAGCCAGTCTATCGGCATCGATCCAGACGTTGATGGCGCGCTCGAGACCGCCGACGACGCGCACTTCACCGACACCACCGATACGTTCGAGCTGTGGGCGTACGATCTTGTCGCCGAGTTCGGTGAGTTCTCGCAGTGATCGATCAGCGGAAAGCGCGACGGTCAGAACCGGAGTGCTATCGTTATCAAACTTCTGCACGACCGGCGGCGTTGCATCCTCGGGTAATTGTCGCCCGAGCGTGTTCACACGGTCGCGAACGTCCTGCGCGGCTGACTCGAGATTGCGATCCAGCTTGAACGTCGCAATAACGATCGCAGTCCCCTGCCCTGAAACTGAGCGGAGTTCGCTGATTCCGTCGACTGTGTTTACGACTTCTTCGATTGGTTGTGCGACGAGCGATTCGACTTCTTCCGGCGCCGCACCGGGAAGACTAACGCGAACCGAAACTGTCGGAAGATCGACGGAAGGAAATCGATCGACGCCGAGCTTGAAGAAACCCGCAGCGCCAACCACGACCAGCGACAACACGATCATGGTCGCAAAGACAGGGCGGCGTATACAGATTTCGGCTAGCTTTTGCAATTTTGTACTTTATGCGCCTTTTTGTGGCTCTAGTCGACTACTTCGACAGCCTGCCCCGATTGCAGGTTGCCCGGATCGACAATCACTTTTTCTCCGACATTAATTCCCGCCACGATCTCCGTGAAATCGGTGTTACGGCGACCGGTCGTGATCGGTTTCTCCAACGCTTTTCCATTCTGGACCACGATCACCTTCTCGATGCCGGCGAACGTGACGATCGCATTGTTCGGGACAGTAACCGCCATCTTGGCATCGTTGGTCACGATCTCCGCGTGCGCAAATGAACCGGGTCGCAGCTTTCCATTATTTCGCACGTCAGCTTCAACCATGAGCATGCGATTCTGCTCGGCAATCACGGGACTCAGTCGCATGATCTTGCCGAGGTAGACAGTCGTATCGCCTTCAACTGTAACGCGCACATCCTGTCCCGTATGCACCGTGTGCGACTCGCGCTCAGGCACTTCAGCCCGCAAACGCAACGGATCCATTCGCACTATATTCACCACCGGCGCGCCTGCCGCAAGATACTCGCCGACGCTTGTTCTCTTTTCCTGGACGATGCCATTTAGCGGTGCGACCACCGCAGTATCTTTCAACTGTTGTCGCGCGAGCGCGAGTTCGGATCGCCGCTGGGCCAGAATTCCCTGACGGTTGCGAATCTCTTCGTAAGCGTCCTGATAACGACCCTCCGCAACTTTGAACGTCGCAGTCGCGGTGTCGAATTCCGCCTTCGCTATCACGCCCTGCTCGACGAGTCGAGCCGCACGATCGCGATTGTAACGAGCCTCATCGAGCACTGCGCGCGCCTGGCGCACGGTCGCAGTTTGCTCGGGATCGATGCGGTCGTCAGTACCCTCGGGCGCCAGACCGAGACGCGCTCGAGCCTGGGCCAACGAAGCCTCGGCCTGCTGAACACGCAAGAGATAATCCTGGGAATCGACCTGGGCGATCACCTGTCCCTGCGACACTACGCTGCCGAGGTCGACCGAGATCGTGCGGACGCGTCCCGGCACTTTTACACTGACAGTAGTTTGATCGTATGCGGCGAGCGTGCCATTCGCGGTCACGGTCTCGCCAAAGGGTGTTTCAGCGACGGTAGCTGTTTTGACCTGGCGCGCGGGTTTGTCTCCGGGGCGGCCCTGACCCTGCCGGGTCGAGGCCTGGTAATCACTCTTGCACGAGGTGAAAAAAAGCGTCGCCAGCAAGAGCGACACTCCTGTTAGAAGTATCCTGGTCTGAACCTGAAACATCCGTTGCAGTTTATCACGAGGCGTGTATCTTCACGAATCAGAAGCCTTTACGGATCAGGTATGACATCTTGATGAAGAATGCGCGCGAGTTGCGGCGGAAACCGGGCACGATTTGCGTCGTGAATGGATGGCGGCTGTCGTAGTTCAGATCGTCGTTATAACCCGCATAAAATGCAGTTCCCGGACTCGGCGTCCAACCCAATAATGCCTGCGAGCGCAGGCGCGAGTTGAGGGTGTTGTAATCGAGAATCAGTCGCGCGAAAGTCGCCTTTGTAAACTGGTAAGTGCCGCGTGTGGTGAGGATGTTTATGTTGTACGCAACGAGTCCTGTGTCGTAGCGTCGCAATCTCTGACTATTGATGCCGAACGAGGCGCGTAGCGCATCTGTTGGTTGGTAAGTGATGTTGCCGTTGAACTGCAGCAGACTGCCGCGACCCGGATCCAGCGGCGCTTGTTGGCCCAACGCCAACGCCGCCGGACTCACGCGCGGATACTTGTCGCCGTTGCCAAAATCAAGATCAAAGTGCCCCCAGCGCTGCGTCACCTGCGCGTTGAACTGAATCTTCTTACTGAAGTTTGAACCGCCGTAGAACGACAGGTGTTGTTTGGCCGAAGCACGCTCATTACTCTCGCCGTAGAACGTACACTTGTTCGCGACCGCAAACGGATTGCACGGCTTCGCTTCGCGTGTTGGTCCGAATTCATGATCAAAGAGCCGCTCGTAGCCCGGCTCCCACCACGTTCCGATCCAACTGTTGCGCGGCAACTGTAACTCAACGAGGTTCTCGGATTCCCAGATGTACATCCGGCCCTGCCAGTCGTAATCGGCGTGAGTTATGGAGTGAACGTGATACGAGATGATCTTCTTCTTGGGATTCGGATCGGAGTTATAACGAATGAAGCCGTAGTTAAAGTTTGAATTAGTGCGCTGCACGAAGCCGACGTCGGCGCGGTAGTCTTTCGTAAATCCCTCGCCGTAGACCTCCCAGCCCCAATTGCGACCGGAGACGTTATAGTCGGCGGAATAACCAAAGCCGTTGCCGGTCCGATATCGAGTCAGACCATCTTTTGGATCGAAGAAGAAGTTGCGCGAAGTTGTTCCCAATGTTTGGAAACTCACCGTCGTTTGTTTATCGAGACGGAAACGGCCGTCGATGCCGAGCACCTGATTGTGCTTGTCGATGAAGTTGTAACTCGTGGCAACCATGCCGAGTGAGTTTTCTTTACCGACGTCACGTTTGAGTCGCAGCACACCGATGTAAGCGTTCTTGTCGAGAAAACGTTCGTTGTTGCAGATGACTCGGGGATCGAGAGCGCGCTTGTCGATACAAGCGTTCAGGTTCCCGCGGTCGTCGGCGCTGAGATTGCCTGGTCCATTGTCGCTCGCGACCATCAGTCCAAACGTGTTGCGGCCGAGCTTTCCAGTGGTCTTCACGGCGACATCCGGATCGACGATCGCGCGCGTGTGGACCGCGGTTATCGGCGTCTGGAAGATGTCGATACCTTCGAGGAAGAATGGTCGCTTCTCCGGAAAGAAGATCGGGAACCGTTGATTCGCTGTGACGACGAGTTGATCTGCTTCGACTTGTGCGAAGTCGGGATTCACGGCGAGATCGACTGTGACGGCCGAACTCGGAATGAATTTCGCAGTCAATCCGGGTTCGAGTCCGACTGGTTCGTTTACGATGCGGCCCTGGTCCAGCGGGCGCGGAACGCCGCCAAACGAAGGCACGAAGCGGCTGTTCTGCGATACCGTCAAACTCGGAATCAGTTCAATCGCGCGCTCGACGGAAATGCCTTCGAGTCCGGTCAGATGTCCGGCCTGGCTCAGGTTGCTGTCGATGCTGCGCGAGAACGGCATCCATGAGTCCATCTCATTCTCGAAGCGCTTGATGCGGCGGAAGAAATGTGCGCCCCAGAGTTTTCCTTTGCCTGCTTCGAAGCGAAGCGATTTGAACGGGATCGCGATCTCTACGTTGAAGCCGGTTTCGTGAACGATGCCCTTCGACTCTATCAACAGGTCAACGCTCATATCTTCGCCGCGGCCTTCAGTGATGATGCCGTCGCCCTGAATTCCGAAAGGGTTGAAGAAGACTTCGAACGCCTTGCGCTTGTCGTTGAACGTGTCGAGCATGAAGCCGACGTAATCGTCCTGCCAGATGTTGTCGCGCTTGGCGAGGGTGGCGCGGATCTTGTCGCGTTCGTCAGTGGCTTTGAAAGCGATGTAGAGAAACTTCGGGTCGAAACCAATCAAGACTTCAGTTGGTTTTGAAGGTGGTGTGTTGTCGCCGGGTTGAATCTGGTAGAAGTCTTTCAGTACCACGGCCCTCTGCCAGACTTCTTCGTCGAGCTTGCCGTCGATGACTGGTGGCTTATCAAACTTCGGAATCGTGATCGGCTGCGATTTCTCAGGGGGAACAACGACGGTGGCTGTAGGCGTGCCGTTCGTTTGTGCGTAAGCGCCGGCGGCCACGCACAGTACTAGTAACAAGCTTCTTAGAACTCTCATGGTCCGCGTTGTTAGAGAAATTCGGCGCTTAATTACTGGCGTGGCCGGAGCAGGATCTTTCCTTCGCCAGTCTTGAGCACGAACACCTTCCCGCCGTTGCCGATCTTCCAGCGTTTGACGCGCGGAGAAGGGGTGATGTCTTCAGCAACGACGAACCCTTCGTTGCTGATTTCGTCGGGGGCATTCGTTTCGATCGTGAAGCTCGAGCCGGCCGGCACGCTTAGGGAGATTGTGCCATCACCAGTCCTGGCTGAAAGCGAGTTGAAGTTACCGTCCAGAGCGATCGCGCCGTCGCCGGTGCGTGCATCGACCTGGCCGTCAAACTTGATAACGCGGATTACACCGTCGCCGGTATTGACCTGTAGTTGTCCGCCGCCGTTTGCGACTTCGATTGGACCGTCTCCGGAACGAAGGGTGAGCTGGCCGGTAACACCTTCCAGATTCAACGCGCCGTCGCCGGTTGAAACATGAAGACTTGATTGACGTGGCACGTAAACGTCGAAGTGGACCGTGCCGCTTTCCTGCTCGTTGTTTTGAGCAATGATCGAGATCGCCTCGCCTTGCTGTTGCGCCTGAATCGAGATGTTCTTGAGACTCTCTTCATCGGGCGAGCCTTTGACTGCAGTGTAGGACACTTCCGGTTTGTCCCAGCCGTGAACTGTCACGCGACCGTCGAAGGTGTTGATGGTTATGCGCGGCGACCCAGTCACTGTAAACGTGCGCGTCTCTTTCGCCTGGAATCGTTCGCTGTAGTTTTCGTTGGCAGTTTTGATCCGGTTGACGCTGACTCGCTGAACGCGCTGCGCGCGGGCGAGATCTCGCTGGGCCCGCTCCATCTCGCGCAACGACTCACGCATCCCGGCGTCTATCTGACGTTGAGCTTCGCGTTGCGCCTGACGGACGTTTGCTTTTTCCACCTTGGCGCGGATTTTTTCCGCAATGTCCACGTCCACCCTCACATCAACGTCCACGGCCCCGTCCGCTTCGCCTGCTGCCTCGCCTTCGATTGCCGTACCCGGACTGAGCGGCAGTCCATCCTGTGCGTGATTAATCCTGATAGCGCCGTTCACATTGCCGAGCTTGATGCGTGGACCACCGGTACCGATCTGGCCGTCCAGGCTGTGTCCAACGTACTCGCCGTGTTTGACTTTCAAACCGAAGTCAGTCGAGATGCCGCCGTGAACCGTGCCTGCGCGAATCGAAGCGTTCGCATTCGACGGAATGATCATCGTCAGGTTGCCGTTGACTGACGCGAGCGAGATTGCTTTCGACTCATCGAGCTGCGTGAAAGTCGCTTCCAGTGGTCCATTGACGGTCGAGAGTCTCGCTTCGCCCATCAGGCCACGAGCCACGACCGGACCGTTGATCGATGAAGCCTTGACGTTACCTTCCACACCCTCGATATCGATTGGACCATTCACGAGTTCAATCGACTCGAGCACAGCCTTGCGCGGCACAGTTAACGTGTATTCAACTGTAGCCGGGTTATCGTAACGCCCCTCACCGCGGCGGAAGTTCTGGTTATAGTCCGGATACTCTGTTTTGATGCGAATGTTTTCTTCAGTTGCGTTGACTTCGATTCTGGCTTCGTTCAATCGATCTCTGCGATACGCTTTTTTAATAGCATCGACCTGGACCGCACCTCGATCCCAAACTTTGATCTGCACGCCGCCGTTGATGTTTTCAAGACTGACGCGGCCGGTCGGCGACAGGTTGTAAGTTTGATGAAACTCTTCGCGCAGTTCCTCGCCGGGTTGAATCGTGGCCGGCTCAGCTTCGGCGGGCTCATCAACTGCCGCCGGTGCTGGTGGTGGAGCGACTTGAATCTGTCGCAGGTCCTGGCGCCCGTTACTAACGAGTGCGGTACTCAGTAAAACAGCGCCGATGAGGCTTTTCGTTAACATTGTTTGCTCGTTCCTATTATAAAAGTTTTATTAACTGGCAATGCGTAGATTAATACTACGGTTCAAGGTCTTCAATATTTCCCGATCGCGAGGGCTGATTCTGAATGAGCTACCATGCTTGCGGCTCTTGAACTTGAACGACGACCAGGCTGGCTGCTGCTGAAACTCGAAAACTGTGGGAACATCCTGATCGTTGAAAATCCGGACTTCGAATTGTTTTGGATCAACATCAACCCGGCGCGGTTTCCTCACTTTAGCAGCCTTGGGCCGCTGCATAACAGGCGGCGCCGCTTCAGGTTCTTCAATATCGGCAATCTCGTCTTCTTGAGCAACACTATTGTAAAGCCAGGGAAGTTCGACAGCCGGCTCTGATTGCTTGCGTTCGCAATTCTCGACCCTCGCTAAAACGACGGGCGGAACGTCGGCAGGCATGAGCTTTTCGGTCCATTGGGCGATGAAGTGATTCGCTTCCATTCCAAATTGACGAAGCTGGTTCAACTCTCTCATCGCGCTCGTAAACGAGGCCAGGCCCACGACCAGAATCAAAATCACGCTGTTTCCCTTGCTGTTCATTACGATGACCTCAGATTTTTAGAGCCGAGAGCAGCCAGTTCTAAATAACCAGTCCTAACCACCCTCGGCTCTTCTGCGTTGCTCTGTAAGTAGAACACCAGACCTCGGAGCCTTGTGACAATAATTTTGCTCACAAACCGATGTAATAAGGTGGTAAGACAATTCAGGACAGCTTAGCTAGAACAAGTCAGGAAGAGGGGCTTGCCCCCGCTGTTACGCATTCCTCTGCAAGCGGGGGCAAGCCCCTCTTCCTGACTTGTTCTGGCTAACCTATTTAAATAATTTTAGATCTTTTTGAGACGGACGGTGCCGCCGAAGGATGCGACGGAGATCGTGGCGTCACCGGTTCCACAGATGGCTGTGACGCGGCGTAATACGTAAGGAATGTGAGGCCGCTCCACCGCGACCGGCGCTGCTACCGGCCCAGTCCGCGGCAGCGGCTGCCCTTTTGGCGCAGGCGGCTTTGGCGTCGCCGCAGGCGTGGGCGGCGTCGGTTCATTGATGTACTTCAGCTTAAAATCCGAGACGATGTCCTGTCTCTCCGACACTGTCGCTTTCAGTTGAAACGATGCATCGTGAGGCATCTCCAGAACTGTATCCCCGGTCACATTGCTAAAACCGTAATAACCCTGCTTCGCCAGCGGTCCCGACATCGTCAACGTCCCGTTGACCGTCTTCGCCATCACTTTCGGATTACTGACGCGTTCCAACTGGATATCACCGCTGACTGTACCAACTTCAAACGTGTCGTCGGATGTCGCTGGTCGCACGTTAATCGCATCGACGCCACCGCCGGCAGAGTTCAAAAACACACGCCCGCTCGAATCGCGCAGCGAAATACTCCCGCCGACACTTCCCGCTTCAACGAGCCTGGTCGCCCGTTCAATCGTGATGTTGCCGTTTTGAGAACCCGCATACGCCCCCGCGACGCCCGCAATCATGATGTCGCCGTCACGGGTCTGCACTTGAACAGTCGCACCTGACGGCACTTCCATCTCGACACTCGCCAGCGCCTGGCAATCGAGTCGCGGCCGCATGACCCTCGTCTTGTCTAATACCATCACATCGACTCGAGTCGCAGGTTTTGTAGGGTCTTTAGGCTTATCGATGCGACGAAGTTCGATCTGCGCAGCGTCAATCGAACGCACGCGAACCTCGTTCTTGTCCCAGCCACGAACGTTGAGCGTGCCGGAAGCGACACAAAGAGTGATGGTGGCTTGAGCGTCGACCGCGAGGGAACGCTCAATTTTTTCACCTGGTTGTGCTGGTTTTTCGTCGTGAGCGAATGTTGAACCTGCCAGAGAGACGATGAGGCCGGCTATTGCGCAAACTGCGAACAACTTCTTTTTCAACTTAGAACCCGGCCCTTTCAGTGTCCGCGTCCTCCACCGACACGCGCATCAGCAATCGTGTTGAGGAGGTCCACTTTGCTCTGATAAGCAGAAAACATGAAATCGGCCGCGTCGGGATCATTCGGATTACTCTTCGCTGCGCTACGGGTCGCAGCAATAGCACGATCGACAACTGCCAGGTTACGTTCGTATTCCACCTGGAGTGCCGGTCTCATTCTCTTTTTACTTGATTTAATCGTGGAATCGAGTTTCGCGATCGTCTGCAAATAAGTACGCTCACCCGGAATCAGTTTCACGTGCTGGAACTCCGGCTCTGCGGCCGGTGTGTATTTCACGGTGCGTAAGTTTGAGGCAGGTCTTACCGGACGGGTAACGACTTTGATCGCCGGTGTTTGTGTATCTTGCGAACTGTTTGCAGCTACCGGAGCAGGCGCAGGAGTATTTTCGATAGCTTTGGGATTAACGGGAGCCGGAGTGATTACCTGAGCAATATTGTTATTAGACTCCGGCGTGCTCTTCATTTTCACGACGGCAAAGATCGCTCCGAACGCCAACACAACTGCCAAACTCGCATAACCCAGCGCTCGCTGAGACCCGAAATTGAACAGACCGGAGAAGAATCCACTGGTTTTGGCTGACGACCGTGCAATTGCGAGACGGTCGCCCCGGACCGCCTCATCGATACGCTGGCGCAGACGTTCCGTCGGCACACTCGCCTCAAACTCCGCCGCCAAAGCGTTCATCACGAGCGCCGATTCCTCTTCGAGCTCGCGTGCCGCAGTCGCACAGGTCACACATGAAGCCAGATGCGACGTGATGCTTTCCAACTGTTCGAGTGGAAGCTCACCGTCGAAATAGCTCTGCAGTTTTACCTCATCCACACACCGTGTCATCGTTTGCCTCCGATCTTACCGTAGACCCTCGCAAATTCTTTCCGGCCGCGCGCCACGAGACTACCGATGTTTGTCTCCTTGAGTGACAAACTGGTGGCGATTTCGCGATATGAGAGTCCCTGCTGTTTCAAAAGCAGGCAACTTCTCATCGGCTCTTTTATTTTTTCCAAAGCGCGGCGAGCTTCTTCGATTGCCTGGCGGCGTTCGTAGTCCTCTTCCGGCGCGTCGACAAAAAAGCCGTTTTCGGCCGTATTCTTGTGATACTCGTTGTCGCGAACCATCGAGCGGCTTTGACCCCGCAAGGTGTTTCGCGCCACGTTGAGCGTCACGCGCAACAGCCACGCCCGCAGTAATTCCTCGCCCGGCGTGGAGTTGAGATTGCGATAAAGTCGTAGAAACACTTCCTGCGTCACGTCTTCGGCGATGGCCGAATCGCGAACGACAGCTCTAGCCGTCCTGTAAACGGCGCGGTGATGGAGGGTAAACGCTTCGTCGAAACTGAGCGGACCTACCGCCTCAGTTCCGATGTCGTTAGGCATGGACTCGATCAAAGCTCTAGCTTGTCCGTTCATCAATCACCGCTCTCTCAACAGTGCAAACACCGCAAACCCCTGACTTGTGGCAAGATTTCTTGCCGTTCAGTCAAATGCGGTATTTTGAACGGGGGTATTTTAGTCCTGAACCCCGTCTGACACCAATATTCGAGCGGTGACGTTTAGTTAGTGTCTCGTGGGGGCGATCCGTTGCGTTGAACGTGCGGACCCCGTGGAAAGTTCGTGGTATATAATCTCCTTCCTTTGTCTCAATCTTTAGAAAACAGTGTATTTATGCGGGCGTGCCGCCGGGAGCCGGTGCCCTACACGCCGATCTGGCTGATGCGCCAGGCCGGCCGCTATATGCGCGAATATCGTGATGTCCGTTCGAAAACGACTTTTCTCGACCTATGCAAGACGCCTGAACTCGCGGCCGAAGTAACCGTCACTGCGGTCGAACGTCTCGGCGTCGATGCCGCAATAATCTTTGCCGACATCCTGTTGATACTCGAACCGATGGGCATCGACCTGGAGTTTGCCGCCGGCGAAGGACCCGTCATTCACAATCCCGTTCGCAAACCCACAGATGTTGATCAGCTCCTTGAAATTGAAGACGTCAGTGCCCTTGAGTTTGTTAACGAAGCGATCCGGCAAACGCGTCGTGCGCTGCGTCCGGACATTCCGCTGATTGGTTTTTGTGGCGCACCGTTCACGCTCGCCTCGTACGTTATCGAAGGCGGCGGTTCAAAGAACTACGTTCACACTAAACGGCTGATGTACGACGACAGGGGCGCCTGGCACGCACTGTTGTCGCTGATCTCGAGAGGTCTCGCTAAGTACCTCAACGCACAGATCGCAGCGGGCGCGCAGGCCGTACAACTATTTGACTCCTGGATCGGGTGTTTGGGTCCCGACGATTATCGTGAATTCGTGTTGCCGCACACGCAAAGCGTGATCAGGAGCGTCACACCGGGCGTGCCGGTAATTCATTTCGGCACCGGCACGGCGGCGCTCCTCGAGTTGATGCGTGAAGCCGGCGGTGACGTGATCGGGCTCGACTGGCGCGTGCGTCTGGATGAAGGCTGGCAACGCATCGGGCACGATGTGGCGGTGATGGGGAATCTCGATCCGGTGTCGTTGTTTGCTAAACAAGACTCTTTGCGTGAACAGGCGAAGCGGATCCTCGATCAGGCGGGTGGGCGGCCAGGTCACATTTTTAATCTCGGACACGGGATCCTGCCGGAGACGCCGGTAGAAAACGTGATTGCATTGGTGGAAATGGTTCATGAGCTATGACGCTTTGTTAGTGGTCTCGTTCGGCGGGCCGGAAGGAATGGACGATGTGATTCCCTTCCTCGAAAACGTCCTCCGCGGCCGAAACGTGCCTCGCGAACGAATGCTCAGCGTGGCGAAACATTACGAGATGTTCGACGGCGTCAGTCCGATCAATCAGCAAAATCGAAATCTGATCGCGGCACTCGAAAAAGAGTTGGAGAAGAATGGTCCTCGGCTGCCGATCTACTGGGGCAATCGGAACTGGCACCCGCTGCTCGTAGACACAGTGGGTCGCATGGCGGAAGATGGCGTTCAGAATGCGCTCGCGTTTGTGACCTCCGCTTACAGTTCTTACTCCAGTTGTCGCCAGTATCTGGAAAACATCAGCGACGCGCAGGCGCAGGTTGGACCAGGCGCGCCACGCATCGAGAAGTTGCGACAGTTTTACAATCACCCGCGCTTTATTGAAGCGAATGTTGAGCATATTCGTGCGGCGCTGGAACAGGTCGGCGACGCTCAGCTCGTCTTCACTGCGCACAGCATTCCGGAGTCGATGGCGGCGAATTGCGATTACGCGAAGCAGCTTGCTGAGACTGGCGGTTTGATTGGGCGCGAGTTGAATGTCGATAACTGGCAACTTGTTTATCAGAGTCGCAGTGGTTCGCCGATGCAGCCATGGCTCGGTCCGGATATTTTGGAACACCTGAAGTCGTTGGCGAGTGCGGGCGTGAAAGAAGTCGTGGTCGCTCCCATCGGGTTTGTGTCGGATCACATGGAGATTGTTTACGATCTCGATTTCGAGGCGCAGAACGTTGCGCGCGAACTGGGGATGAAGATGGTCCGGGCGGCGACCGCGGGCACGCATCCTTTATTCGTGAAGATGATCAGGGAGTTGATGCTAGAGCGAATCGATAACGCTCCGGCGCGGTTTGTTGGATCGCATGGCGCGCGAACAGGACTTTGCGCGCTCGATTGCTGTGCCAGATGAAATCTCACGTCATCATTATCGGTGGTGGTATCTCCGGTCTGGCGGCAGCACACCGTCTCAGTGAACAACAGGTTCAAGTCACCCTCCTCGAAGCCTCGCCCCGGCTCGGCGGCACGATCCACACCGAGCAGCGCGACGGTTTTCTCCTCGAACGTGGGCCGGATTCTTTCATCTCGGAAAAGCCGCAGGCAGTGGAACTCGCGAAACGATTAGGACTCGAGTCGCGGCTGATCCAAACAAACGAACAGTTCCGGCGCAGCTTCATCGTGAGAGATGGACGGCTGCGACCGGTGCCAGAGGGGTTTCAGTTACTCGCGCCGTCGCGGCTTTGGCCGTTTATCACCAGCGATATCTTTAGTGTTGCGGGCAAAGCACGCATGGCCGCGGACTTGTTGCTGCCACGAAAGCGCACGAATGGGACAAATGATGAGAGCCTTGCGAGTTTTGTGCGTCGCAGGCTTGGCGTCGAAGCGTTGGATCGGATGGCGCAACCGATGGTCGGTGGAATATACACCGCCGATCCGGAAACGCTCAGCCTGCGCGCCACGCTGCCGCGGTTTTTGGAGATGGAACGAGAGCATCGCAGCCTGATACTCGCGATGTTGCGACAGGGCCGCGCGCAAAAGGTTGGGACGAGTGGGGCGCGATACAGTCTGTTTCTATCGTTCGATCGAGGGATGCAAGTGTTGGTGGATGCACTGGCCCGGCAGATCAAGGCTGATATTCGCCTCAACACGCGCGCTGTTGGTTTGAGACTCGACGGCTCAGCATGGACCATCACCACGAGCGACGGCGAGGAGATTAAGGCAAATAAAGTCTGCATTGCGCTACCGGCGTATCTTGCAGCGACGCTCTTGCAGGGACGTCTCGCCGAGAAGTTGAGGCAGATCAAATACGCTTCCACGGCGACGATCAACTTCGCTTACAGGCGATCTGAGATCACACACCCGCTGAACGGATTCGGTTTCGTCGTGCCTTTCATAGAGCAGAGATCTTTGATCGCGTGTACGTTCAGCAGCGTGAAGTTTTCAGGACGCGCACCAGAGGGGCATG
>Ga0307414_10000667_pt1 | contig 17585 bp, 20 predicted proteins | sample DK1Ometagenome_FD_203804 | JGI IMG/M metagenome (GOLD analysis project Ga0307414, IMG submission 203804) | Maize rhizosphere microbial communities from greenhouse at UC Davis, California, United States - DK15-O-3 | ecosystem: Host-associated > Plants > Roots > Rhizosphere > Soil | place: USA... | reverse complement strand
TTAATTTGCTCTTCCATAAGATTGTTGTTACGTACTGCTTTTAAAATAATATTGTTTACAAGACGATTCTGCGTGTTGATTAGTCCTTTCGCTTAAAGTAAAAGAACATGACTACAGCAAGAATTACTATAAACAAACCAGTGGCTAGAGGGATGATCACTGCTCAGGACCGTTGGTTGTAGAATCGGTAGTTGACTGCTGGGGTGTGCCTGCTCCTGTTGAGCTCGTATCACTGGTGCCGGATGCGGTGGTATCCACCATTGAGCTGTCTGTCATTAAAGTATCGCTGTTGTTGTCTGTGTTCCGGTCGGCGCCACACGCTGACAAGAAGATCGCTGCCGCTATTGTGCAGAAAAGAAATTTTGCTGTCATAATTTTGATTTTTATGCTGTAAAACTGATACAATAAAGAACAACTCCTAAAAGGCTTTGTTTAACGAACTAATACCTATTCTAATGGTGTAAATACCTATTCTAATGTATAAATACCTGTATGAAACCATTAAGACTAGTTTGTGTTCATAATCCAGGTATATGATTCCGCGTTCTTATTGTTAATAGTGCATATTGGCAATCTCCAACCCAATCCTGTCGAGCTCCTGACCCAAACAGGCGTTCACCCTGTTTCCACAACGTCATCATATCAGTTGCGTTGTCACAGTATATCCAGAACTTAGTTGAATCGCTCAATAGCCGAATGATGCTATAAGGAATCCTGTTGCTAACATAAAGTATGGTTTGCAACCAAATCATTCAAAATGAGCAAATGAAATCCTGAATCTTATGTCTCTATGCTTCATTTAAATTATAGGGGCACTTTGAGATAAGGCGATGTGAAGTAATTGTTTACACAAGAACTTCAGTGTCCGAAATAGCGCTTTGGAATCAAAAATTGACTAGCTGATGCTGAATTGCAAACTTAATCATGGTCGCTGTATTCCTGGAGCCGGTTTTTTCAAGTAGGCTCTGCCGGTGACCCTCTACTGTTCTTTTACTTAGAAATAAACGTTCAGATATCTCATTATTTGTCAGCCCTTCGCTTATCAGCTGTAATACTTCCATTTCACGCGCTGAAAATTCAAGATTTATCTCCGTTGATATGGCTTTGCCGGATTTTTCTTTAAGAAAGGCATCAACTAATACCTGGGATAAATCCATGGAAAGATATCGGCTTTCGGCCGTTACGTTTTTTATTGCAAAGAGAAGTTCATCCACATTACATTCTTTTAGCAGGTACCCCGAAGCGCCTCGGGCAAAGGCTTCGGTTACATAAGAAATGTCATCGTGCATCGATAATACGATTACTTTTATGTCAGGATTGATTTTCTTGACATCGGTAATGAGGGTAATTCCGTCAGTCCCGGGCATTTGAATATCCGTCAGTAAAACGTCCGCCTTAGTTGATCCCTCAAGTTTCTCGAGGACTTCATTGCCATTTGCTGCAATATCGATAATTTGTATCGATCGGTCATTTTCCAATAATGATTTAATGCCCTCACGAACAATGGAGTGGTCTTCTGCAAGTATCACGTTCAAGGTCTTCATAACTGTTTATAGGTTATTGCTTACAAATAACATCCTTTAATATGGATTGTTTAATAATTATTACTTATCAGGACAAACAGTTTGAATGTTTCCTGTTTGCTGTGGGAAATTGGAATGACGGAGCAGGACCTTTTAGCAGCTCATCAGGTTGATGGTAATGACCGGATCATCGAGGAAGCTTACGATATATCCTGCGTTATATGTGATGTAGGCTGGTATTCAATTTGTATGATCGTCATGGCAATTCAGATGCACCGATTATTCTACCAGATTCCAATTTCTGTTGAATATGCCATGCTTTCTGCAATATTGAAATGAAACTGTTTAAAACATATTTCTTGCTCCCATGTTATAGGTTTTAAAATCTAATGTTATGGGAAATAAGATTCAATTTCATGATGAGAAGTGATGAAATTTTGAAGAATCCGGGTGTAACGCCCTGGAATGAATAGTTTGGGTTACTTGCAGGGGGGGGCGATCAGAATGAAAAATGGTATAGAGCCTTGAGAAAACTGGATGTGCGGATGGTAGACAGGGCTAGCTCGCAAAGTAAATTGCTCGATATAGAAGAGGAAGATGACGAACTGAAAATCCGGCTGAGGATAGGACTTAAACTTCAAATTTATGGTTTGCAAAGTTGGTGAGGGCTCAAGTAGTGCCGATTACATTTTGATTCGTTGCAACTCAAATGAAAGACGAATAATTCTTCAGCAGCTTGCTTTTACCTGGGCTGTTTTAGCTTACCGATGGCAATTTAGGTTTTATTTTTTTCTTGGATTTTAATGAATAATAACCTGATCATGTATAGAATAAGTACAAAATTTCATGCTGTTCTTGATTATCTATCGGGAACCTTATTACTTACTGCGCCATGGATTATGCATTTTAGTGCCTCCAGTGGGGCGACAACTGTTTCAGTTTTCTCGGGAGTGGTCATTCTTATGATGTCGATGATGACCGACTATGAGGGAGGGCTGGCACTCCATATCCCGATGTTTATGCACTTAAATATTGATGTGTTGCTGGGTATTTTTTTGACCTTGGCCCCCTGGCTGCTTGGCTTCAAAGATGAGGTTTATTTGCCCCATCTTGTCATAGGATTGTTCTCAATATTCGCCGGGCTCTTCACCGTTAGGGATTCATTGACCGAGAGGAAGAATAGATGAGTCTCGCCATCTGATTTCGTAGTTTATCTCAACTATTTGAAGCTGAATTTTGAGAATTGATGCCGTTAAAAAAAGAGTCGGAAAGCAGCTTAGGTTTCTATGGAGCGCTAAAGATTAAGACGCAAAATTACTAGCCTGAGGTAGCGGCACGTATCTACGCCGTTGAAGATCGATCCCTTATATATTCAGTAATCGGCTGATGATCCCATATGAGAAGATGAAAGCGTAACGTAAGGAAACTGGAGTGATCCGCATGTCATTACTGCTCATGAAAGGCCATTGAATCCGGTCAGCGTGCAAATCAGAAAATGGCGAAGCAGACCAGATCTCTTGCTCAGAGCCCGGGCTTGTTGACCAGCAAAGGGCGTCAGAAGATTTTCCTGAGCAAATGGCAAAAAATATGACAGCTATCATTTATCTTTCTTTAGACCACTTCGGTGCCCTGTGGACTTGATCAGATGAACTCCATAAATACTGTTTTCAATATTTAGACTTACCGGCCGGACTCTCTAATTGCCTTTTGTTCTACTGTGTTTGTTGTGTCTGTTCCTGTACCGTTATCGCCGGAACGCCCGTTGACATTGGTGAGGGTGTCTACCCCGGTTGTGTCTGAAGGCTCAACAGTTGTTGTGTCTGTTTGGGCGGTTGAACGTTCTTCAGGAGATGCGCAGGCAAAAAAGCATGTTACAGTTAGTGTGACAAGGATGTTTATAGTCTTCATAGCTTAATAGGTTTTTTCTGTTATAACATTCTTCCCCGCTTAACTGTTTTGATAGTTATTTCTTGATGCCTTGATTTTACCTGGCCGAGTATAGGCTTATTTAGCTTGCTGTGATGAAAATAAGGTATTGACAAGAAACTATTAAAACATATGCTCATCAGCAGGTGTTATACGGATCGAAAATCTATTGAATCGAAATAAGATCAATAAGAGCATTTAATTTTAAAGCTTATGATGAATGCATTATCACCATGGGCCTTATCGGCAAGTGCCGAACTGGCTGAAATTAGCTCAGCACTTTTTGAATTTAGTGCTGTCGGGTTTCGTTTTAAGGTATTAGCAATTTCTGATTCGGTTTGGATTCAATCCGAATTGCCTGACGGCGGACGTGTGGCTTTCAGGGCAGCATACAGCCCGGGTACAGACCTTGAGGTCACAAAGATTCAAAGTAATTCACGGCAGGGAATAGATCTGGAATTGGTCTCTGCTATTGGGAGACAACGCGTCAGTGTTATAGTAGATGATACCCAGCAGCATCCGGTATTGCGGTACACGACGCGGCTGATTCCTGCCAAAGACCTGCTCATCCAGGGCTGGCCGAAGGACATACTGTTTAACGGGAAGAACGCTAACCCAGAGCAAACTGAAGGAAAGATCCATGCCAGCCAGTTTGGCACCAGGACGGGTTTTTTGTACCTGACCCAGACCAGGCCGAAATCAGCCACTTTGCTTTACCTGCAAAACCTGACCGCAGTAAATGATTATTGCCAGCAGACGGAAACTTCGCTGGGAGATACTGTTGGCGGGGAGTGGCCGGAACTTGGGTTTACCTTGCCTGCTGCTAAAAAGCCATTAGAGGCTGGGAAGGAAGTAGTCATATGCGATGCCTTTGTCGCCTTCAGCGATGAAGTCCCGGAAAAGGAACCTGCCGTGATGCGTCTGTTTTTAGATCTTTTGGCCAGGATTTACCTGCTATTACCTAAACCAGAAACCAATTACCAGCACTGGCCGGATATCCTTGATAAAGGGTTAAAAGATCTGATGGAGAGTCCGGGGTGTTGGGCACAGGTGGATGGACATAAATATTTCAATGCTTATGTGAGTGATTATGAAACACCACCCGAGATTATGGTGCAACTGGCCGTGCTGCTCCCTTTATTGGATTACGTGGAGTGGAGTCAAAAGGAACTGGAGGTCATGAAAACGATCAAAGAAGGATTGCCTGCATTTTATGACCAAAAGCTGGGTACCATCATGCGCTGGCTTCCGGCAGCCGAAGGTAAATTGAAAGGTGAGGAAGAGCAAAAGATGCCTAAAGTCATGGATTCCTGGTACCTGCACCATCCTTTGCTGAACCTCTCCAGGCTGGCTTTAAAGGGAGATAAAGTAGCGCGGAAGCTTTTCCTGGATTCATTGGATTTTGCGATTAAAGTGGCGCATCATTTTAAATACAAATGGCCGGTATTCTACAAAATGGATACCCTGGAAGTCATCAAAGCAGAAACTGCCGAAGGCAAGGGGGGCGAAAAGGATGTCGCTGGTATTTATGCGCATGTGATGGTGCAGGCCTGGGAACTGACCAAAGAGAAGCGGTATCTAAATGAAGCTGAAAAAGCTGCCCGGACTTTGCAGGGTAATGGATTTGAGATCTTTTACCAGGCGAACAATACGGCCTTTTCATCGGGGGCCTTACTCCGGCTTTACAAGCTTACGGGTAAGCAATTGTATTTGGACCTGAGCTACCTGTGCCTTGCAGGCATATTCCGAAACGTGCAGCTCTGGGATTGTAATTACGGTTATGGCAAAAACTTTCCGAAGTTCTTTTCCCTTTATCCGCTCAATGACGCGCCTTATACTGCGGTATATGAAGAACAGGAAGTGTTCTGCGCCTTTCATGACTATCTGAAACATGCTGAAGGTGTAAACATATTGCCTTCTGTAAGATTACTCATAGCCGAATACATTCGTTACCTGGTGGACCGTGCGGTTTATTATTACCCGACGATGCTGCCAAAAGACATGCTGGAAGAGAACCCGAAGATGGGGGAAGTTGATCCTAAGCTCTTCATTGCCCTGGAAGATTTGCAGGACGGCTGGTTGAAATCAGGAACTGTGGGCCAGGAAGTTTATGGGGCAGGTAATGCGTTTGGCATTCTTCCACGCCATTATCTGCAAATTCCAGATCTGCCGTTTATGGTTTATACAGATTATCCCACATTCGGATTTAATGCGCGCAGGGGAAAGAATATCAACTTTAAAATACTAGGCGATGAACGGATTTGTTGTAGGATGATGCTGGTGAAAACAGCAACAAAAAAGATTACGGAATACAAGGTCCGGATCAAAGGAAAAAAATTGCCTTTGGCAGGAAGATCCGTGCAAAACGGAAATGTGGAGTTTATCTTGCCGGGGAATACCACTATAATTATCAGTTTACCTTAAAGTAACAGTTATGGAATCATTGAAGGATTATTTACCAAGGTCAGTTAAAGGAAAAAGGATACTCATCACCGGAGGAACGACTGGTATCGGTCGTGCAACCGCGATTTTGCTGGCCTCCCAGGGCGCCAGGGTCATGATCTTTGGCAGGCACCAGGAGCAAATCGATGAAACGCTGTCAGCGATCATGGCATTGGACATCGAGACCGAATGTTTTGGTATGCGCGCGGACGTGGCTGAGCTCAGAGACATTAACAGGATATTTGACTTGGTTGATGGCCAGTTTGGCGGTCTGGACATACTGATCAATAATGCGGCATTGCCCTATGAAAGTATTATCGAAGGTAGCTATCAAGACTGGCAGTATATTCTCAATACCAACTTACTTGGCTATATGGCCTGCAGCCACGAAGCGGTAAAGCGTATGCAGGGAAACCCGGGCAGCCATATTGTCAACATTGGTTCAATCAGCGCAGATGAACGGGGTAAAGACAGCTCTGTCTATGTAGCTACAAAAGCTGGCGTACAGGGCTTTAATGAGTCACTTAGAAAAGAGGTGAATGAGCTGGGAATTAAGGTCAGTCTGATTGAACCCGGTTTGGTTGGTTCGGATATGGTTGAGGAAGATTCCGCACAGCAGCGCAAAAAAATTGAGGCTATGGAAATGCTGAAAGCAGAGGATATTGCCATGAGCGTGTTGTTCTGCCTTTGTCAACCACTGCGCTGTGACGTGATTACCCTACAAATCAGACCTCACCTTCAAATCCTATAATCATGAAACCAAAACACGGCTTTTTTTATCGGAATGGTTTAACTATTGTTTTCCTGAGCTTATTTATTGTGACGCTTCTGGCGCAGGCACTGACCGGCTGGAAGCAGCATAATGCGGACCTGAGCGAAGACCAGCAACAGGAAATAGAACTGGGAACTTATCTGAAAAGCGGTCACTTTATCTCGGCCACTTTCGAAAATTTTGAAAGTGAATTTTTGCAGATGGCTTTATACGTGTTACTTACGGTGACGCTGCGACAGATCGGTTCGGCGGAATCCAAAAAGATAGATGAACCTGAAGAAGTGGACCGGGAACCAAAGCCTTCGGCTGAGGCGCCCTGGGCGGTCAACAAGGGTGGCTTGATCTTGAAGTTATACAGCAATTCCCTTTCCATTTGCTTTGCGATATTGTTTTTAGCCAGTTGGGCGATGCACCTGTACGGAAGCTGGCAGAACCATAACGTGGAGCAGCTGGCGAAACATCTGCCCCGGGAAAGTGTTATAGTTTACCTGACACAGGCAGAATTTTGGTTTGAAACTTTTCAGAACTGGCAGAGCGAATTCCTGTCTGTGGCCTCGATTGTTTTTTTAACGATTTACCTGAGGCAAAAAGGGTCACCCGAATCCAAACCTGTTGATGCTCCGGATATGGAAACCGGAAAATGAAGTCTAATCATTAAAAGTTAAGGCCATATACATTCATGAGAAAAGATATTGACAAGCGTTATTTGTTAGCCTGTGGTGAGTTGCTGATTAAGCACCAGCTGACCATTGCTTTTGCTGAAAGTGCTACTGCGGGACGTTTGTCAGCTGAATTTGCACTGGTTCCTGAGGCGGGGAAATTTCTGAAAGGAGGTGTTGTCTGTTATGATGCGGAGCTAAAATGTTCGCTTTTGGGTGTGCCTGAGTCACAGCTGAATGCCTTCACTCCAGAGTCAGAGATCGTTACCTGCCTGATCACCTCAGGTTTGCAAAAGCTGATCCCGGCGGATATCCATATTGGATGCACCGGTCTTACTGCACCCGGTGGCAGTGAAACGGCAGAAAAGCCGGTTGGTACCATGTTTTTGTATGCGATCAAAGACCATGAATTACTGTTTAGTGAACGAACAGTTTTTCAGGGCAATCCGGAAGAGATTGTTCGTCAGACGGTCGAGTTTTTAGCACAACATCTGCATGGCTATTTAATATCCTGTTATAACGCTGTCCAGGGTAAGGCTTTTGCCGTAAAGAGAAGGAATTGAAGTCTTAGCCGGGTTAAAAGAAAATAAAGGCTGATTCCCAAAGCTGAATTAAAAAGATTCAGGCCGACCTGAAATAACATGCGCATTGACATCTGAACCCGGACAAGTGCGGGGTTTTTAATTGCCTGCAATCGTAGTTGGATTTTTAATCAGTTGCGAATCAGATCTTAAAAGGAGATAGAAAAATGAAAACATATAACGTCGGCATTATAGGATATGGTGGATTTGGCCAGTTTCTTCACCATTGGTGGAATGAACTGAAAGGAGTAAGCGTAATTGCAGTTTCCGATCATAGCCTGGATGAAGAAAATACCGGGGGATTCAGGAAATATAAAAACTGGCAGGACCTGATCAAAGATACTGAGATTGATATTGTGAGTGTCGCAGTCCCGCCTGCTTTCCATGTAGAAATTGCCTGTGCTGCGATGCGGGCTAATAAACACGTTCTGCTGGAAAAACCGATAGCATTGGATAACCAGGGGGCTGAAGAGATACTAAAGACACAGCAGCAAACAGGTATGGTCATTATGGTCGATCACATGCTGCGTTATAACCCGATTATTAAATCCTTAGTCCGGCTAAGCCAGGAAGGGGCATTAGGAAGGCTCCGTCATGCAGTGGTAAGCAATTATGCGCAAGATGAATCCTTGCCGGCTGAACACTGGTTTTGGAACAAAAAAATGTCTGGTGGTATATTTATAGAGCACGGTGTGCATTTTTTTGATGTTATAAATGCGCTGACTAATGAAAAAGTCACTGAGGTGTATGCCTGTGCGCACAACAGAAATGAAAAGCAGCAGGATCAGGTTTCGGCAATGATATTGTATGACCAGGGGCTGATTGCAAGTCATTATCATTCCTTTTCAGGGCCCGGATTTTTTGAACAAACTACGATAAGGCTGATGTATGACCTGGCCAAAGTGGAAATAAAAGGATGGATGCCAATGAAAGGCAGCATCAAAGTTTTAGTCAATGACCCGGATAAAAAAAAACTGAATTGCATACCGGGATTAAAGATTGAAAAACTGGATTCCGTTGCTAATTTAGATGATGTTTCCCGGCCAGAGGGATGGGGTAGTTCTCTGGTAAAAGCAACAAATGGGATACACACCGGAGGAATCAGCTATGAAGTAAATGAGATGATTCACGCTGCTTTTGAAATCCAGCAAACTAAATCCGAAGTTTATGGAAACTGCCTTCAGGATATTTTAGCTGACCTGATTGCAAAAATAGAGCATCCGGAGGCAGAGCTGCAGGTAACGGTTGAAGATGCTTACGAAAGTCTGAAAATTGCTGTTTTAGCAGATCAGCAAGTTACCGGCTGATCACTGCGATGTAGCAATAGATCAGCCGTCGTTTTATCATGCATTTGTGGTAGTGCGTCTGGATGAGGAACTGGCTTTAGTGTTTCCCGATTTTGATTTTCCCCATTCGTGGTCTTCCCTGAAATCCTCATCTGCGTGGAAGTAATAATCGCGTTTACCGTAAAACGGGCTGCGTAAATTAAATTTTGCTTTTTCTTGTATGTTGCTTTTCATGGCTAGTTTTTTTTTGGATTAACAACCCTGCTTTTAAAATGTTTAGCAATTTGAAAAAAAGCTTATTCCTCTTGGGACTAAGATTTGCAGTTGTGTCGAGAATATCGCTTGCAGGATCATTTGATCTTGAGTATTCATGTCTGTTTCCTGCTGCTTATGGAAAATAAAAAAATCGGAAACAAAGTTCGTTGTAAGAAGTTATCAAGATTGCAAGAGGTTACTTATTCACCTTTTAAATCTTATTGTATGTTTTATCACGTTCAAAGTTTAAAATAAGACTGTATGGAAAATCCTGAAGAATCACCGAAAAAGCCGATTGGTCAACCACAGAAAGATCAAACCGAGCAGCAAATTCCAAAGCAGGAGTGGCCGGTTGGAGACTTACCTGATCCGAATATCATAGATCAGACAGGCGTATCAAATGAGGATGAGCAATCCTACAGTTTCCATAAATCTGGTAAGTCTGAGGGGAATGGTTTTGACGAATGGTCCTCAACCTGGCCTTAGCATTGTAAACATTTTTGATTAGTGGCTGTTGAATAATTAGGTTTCACAGCGGCTGTGCTTTGAAACATATCGTAAAATATCTAAGAGCTATGAAAGATACCCAAGAAATTAATCCTAGGGATTCAATGAATCCAAGTGCCTGGCAGAATGTTGCTGCCGCGCCCATTGCCGTAAATGAAAATCCAGATCTTTCCAGAGTGTTTGATGTACTCATTGTTGGCGCTGGTATCACCGGAATAACCACGGCGCTGATGCTGCAAAAAGCAGGTAAAAAATGTCTGGTTGTGGAAGCAGGTACAATAGGCTTTGGCACTACCGGTGGAACAAGTGCGCATTTGAACACTTTTTTTGACGCTACCTATCCTGAGGTAGAAAGTGATTTTGGCGCGGATGCTGCACGGCAATTGGCCGATGCCGGTAAAGAAGCCATGGCGACAATCTCTGCCTTAGTTGAAGAATACCAGATTGCTTGTGACCTGGAATATAAGGATGGTTACCTTTTCTCTGAAAACGAAAAAGAGACTAAACAGCTTGAAGATATTTTAGAATCTTCTCGTAATGCGGGAATTGCTGTTAGCGAATCCCAGACAAATGATGTCCCGGTACCTTTTGAAAAAGCAATCCGATTTGCACACCAGGGACAGTTCCATCCGCTGAAATATATCAGCGGACTCGCGGCTGCTTTTAAGAATCTAGGCGGGTTGATCCTGGAAGATAGTTTTGTGACTGACCAGAAAGAAGTTGACGGAATGATCGAGATTATTGCCGGAAGGCAAACTTTGAGAGGATTGAATTTGGTCTATGCCACCCATATTCCGCCCGGTATCACGGCCTTTAGTTTTCGTTGTGCCCCTTACCGGAGCTATGTTCTGGCATTGAAACTTAAAGACGATGCTTACCCTACAGGTTTGGCGTATGACATGCAGGAGCCATATCATTATTTCAGAACTCATGAAATAGAGGGACAGAAATATGTGATCATAGGTGGGGAGGATCATAAAACAGGGCATGAAGATCCGGAGCAAGCGTATTCAAATCTGGAGGCCTATGCCCGCAAATATTATAAGGTAGAATCGGTCGACTATAAATGGTCGTCTCAATATTACATTCCGGTAGATGGTCTGCCTTATATTGGACCGCTCGCTACTACTGGAGACAATACCTATATAGCTACTGGATTTAACGGTAACGGAATGATGTTCGGCACGTTGTCGGGTAAGATGATCAGTGACCAGATCCTGGGCATAGAGAACCGGTACAGCAACTTGTTTTCTCCTTTCAGGTTGAAGCCGGTGGCAGGGTTTTCTGAATTTATGAAAGAGAATGCAGATGTAGCCTGGCACTTTGTGGCCGACAGGTTTGGTACGGATGATCTCGATAAATTGTCGGCGCTAAAGAAAGGCGAAGGTCAGGTGGCAGACTTCCAAGGCGAGAAATTGGCCATCTATAAAGATGAGCAGGGAAATATCACCGCCTTACATCCTGTATGCACACATGCGGGCTGTATCGTAAATTTTAATGCGGCAGAACACAGCTGGGATTGTCCATGCCATGGGGGAAGATTTGATATTTCAGGGAAGGTGATGTGCGGCCCGCCTCAGAAAGACCTGGAGCAAGTAAAATTACCTGGATAGTTATCTGGTTGTCTTATGAAAAAATTTATCATTGGTTGTTCTGGTTTTCATTATAAGCATTGGAGAGGGAAGTTTTACCCGGAGAAGCTTGCAGTGAAAAACTGGTTTGAATTTTACTGTCAGCATTTTTCTACTCTTGAACTGAACATAACTTTTTACAGGTTTCCTAAATTATCTACCTTGCAGCAGTGGCATGACCGTGCGCCGGACGATTTTATTTTTTCAGTAAAAGTTCCCAGGTCGATAACGCACTTTAAAAAGTTAAATGACACTTCCAGGATGGTTGAGGATTTTTACGGTTTGGTCAGGGAGGGCTTAAAGGAAAAACTGGGCAGCGTGCTGTTCCAGTTTCCACCTAACTTTTTAGCTTCTGATATACATATCCAGCGACTGATCGAAAGTGTGGATCCTTCTTTTGAAAACGTAGCCGAGTTTCGGCATGCAAGCTGGTGGAATGAGCAGGTAATATCCAAACTGGGCGAGCATCAGATCGCATTTTGTGGGATGTCTCATCCGGATTTTCCAGATAGCGTTGTAGGAAATACGCGTCACTTATATTATCGGATGCATGGTCGTGAACGGCTCTATGCCTCTGATTATAGCGAGCAGGAGTTGTCGGATGTGCTAGATCAGATTGATGGGGTGCCGGGGATTAAACGTGCCTATGTTTATTTTAATAATGATGTGCTGGGACACGCAACTGAGAACGCTGGCACTATGATTCAATTAGCCGCTAACCGAGATGTAAGATAAGTATACTAGTTCAGAAATATGTTTTTTCTGAGCAGCTCCGGCAGATGCGGATATTGCTCGCCAAAGGGCATTCCGTTGCAGCCACTGACTGAACTGACCTGCGAGGTTTAGCTGTGTTGCTCAGGTGGTAGCAGGACGAACTAATTCCTTTACACAGGTTGGAGATGGCAGATCCAACTGCGCTTTTGTAAATTCAAGTGTTCCATCAATGTTTCGAAGGAATATCGAAATGGTATTACTTCTTTCATTGGCTACCAGTACCAGATTTTCCTGTTCACAGATCAGCAGATTGCGCGGGCTTAAACCGGCTGCACCAATACGCTGTATGAATTCGAGCTGCCCATTTTGTTGTATCTTAAAGGCAATGACTTCGTTGACCTCAGCCCGGTTGGTTGCGTACAAAAATTTACCGTTCGCGTCCACTTGCACATCAGCGCCTTCCAGTTTGCCACTATAGCCGGTTTGGGTCAATGAAATTTGCTGAATAGGGGCTGAACCCCAGTAATTGGTATCGAACACAAATATCTCTGCGCTGAGTTCAGTAACCATATATAGCCAACGACCACATATGCTAAACGCCAGGTGTCTTGGTCCGCTGCCTGGGGGCAGTACCAGGTCTGGGGAACCATCATCGTTTAGGGGTACAGTGGCTTCGGGCTGGTAAATAAAACGGTAAATTCGGTCACTTCCTAAATCGGTGCAGTACAGGTAATGCTCATCTTTTGAGAGGACAGCGGCGTGAATATGAGATTTGTCCTGGCGCTCGGGATCGGGACCCTGCCCGCTGAAATGGAGTTGTTGGACGACTTCAGCAGGAAACGTCTTTTGCGGTAGGCTGATTACTGTTAATGTACCACTGCCATAATTGGAAATGAAAGCGTGTTTTTGAGATTTATCTACCTGGATAAAGCAGGAGCCGGCTCCCGTGTAGAAGATTTTATTGAGTAACTTTGCTTTACCGTGTCTGATCTGGTAGCTGAAGAGTTGCGCCTGACTTCCTTGTTTATTTTCGGTCATCGCATACAATGTCCCTGCAGGATGCCAATGCAGGTAAGAGGGATTTTCAATCCCAGAGATGGTATCTGCAAGTATGAATTTATGTTCAGCTGTATTCCAGCGGAAAAGATGAATGGCCGGCCCGGAGGCCGGGCTATAGGTTCCGGCGCAGATCTGCATGATTATATCAATTGCTTGTGAGGCCTGATTTGCAGCGAAACGATGTCTGTACGCTGGTCCTGGGCGAGGCAGAAACCGACAGCCATGGCGACCTCTTCGGCAGTAAGCATCTCTTTTTTTTTGACTTTGGCTTTTTTTCCTTCCGCCGTGCCAGGCTGCATATCTGTATCTGTAGCCCCGGGTTCGATAAGCGTAACTTTAATGCCCTTGGGATTCAGCTCTTTTCTTAACGCTTCGGAGAATCCCTGAATGCCGGCTTTGGTTGCAACGTATACCGAACTGCCTTTTTCGCGCACGTCAGCGCTCATGGAACCGATATTTACAATATGGCCGTTGCCTGCCGCTTCCATGCGCTCAGCTGCCTGCTGGCTGCAGGATAAATAAGCTGTTAAATTTGTCTGAACGATATAATTGATGTCCTGATGATCGCCATCTGTGGCACTTCCGTATCCGAGTGCTGCGTTATTGATGAGTATATCAATTCCGCCGAGCGCTGTGTCGACAACCTCGAATACCCGTTCAATGTCTTGCGGCTTAGCCAGGTCAGCAGCGATGCCTGAACATTTCTGTTTGGCTGCACGGATTGTTTCATCTATCGGCTCCTGGTGTCTGCCGCATATTAAGCAATTCGCGCCAAGAGCAGACAGTAGCAGCGTAATCTCCCGGCCTATACCGGTAGAGCCACCTGTTATCAGTACTTTTTTTCCAGTTAAGCATTTTTTCCAATAGCTTGTCAGGTCTTTCATATACAGGTCATGATAAAAGAAAAGCGGCTCACGTTTTCGCATGTACGGCTCTTCCTGTTAAAATGTTCATTTTAGCCCGCTGCTACATTAGCTTCGGTCAATGCAATTTCGGTCAGCAGTGAGTCGGTCTCTTTCTCTTCAGCTAAAGTTGCCGCTAGTAGGTCGCCGGCTTCGGTGTGTTCCATGAGCTTTGCATAAGTCACCAGGCATCCGTAGCTCGCAATTTCATAGTGCTCTACTTTTTGCGCAGCAGAAATCAAGGCTGCGTCCAAAACTTCTGGCTGGTCCTGGAAGCTTTCTACGATTTCATCCGCTTCTTCCAGCAAGCCTTCCATGGCTTTGCATTTTTTGCCTCTTGCAGCCAGGCCAACTGACTCAAACACCTGTTTCAGACGTTCGATCTGACCTTCGGTCTGCGTGTAATGTGTTTCAAAAGCTGTTTTCAATGTTTCACTTCCGGCAGCAGAAGCTAATTTTTTTAATCCTTTCAACAACTGTCTTTCAGCGCCCAGGATATCTCTGAGTTCATCAACGAACAACTCATGCAGGTGTGCATTTGGCATTCCTGCAGAACCATTTTGTGAATTTGCCATAGTTTTAATTTAATAGGTAAATACTTGTTCATTAAACACTAAGCAGAACGAAATGTTTACAGATGTTTAAAATTCCTTGTACAACCTGCAGTTATGAGTCAAAGTGTGTCACTGTTTTTTTACTTTTAATGTAGCGTGCTTTCCGATCTAGTCGACGGAAAAGCACGGCCATTTTCCTTTCTGCATTTTAGTCATATGATTGTAGCTTTTAGTTCTATCCCAACAAAGATTTTGGGGCCAATAATATCAGCGCTAATTTAAACTTTCTCGCAGTTTAGGGTGATAGATGCATGTATGCACTGCGCAGTGATCTGTAACCATTGTGCAAATTCCTGCACCAAAGAACGTATTTTAATTGTACGAGAGGATACCGGGAAAACTATTGTCGGCCTAGGAGAAATGTGCCTAATAAACTCGGCTTAATGTAAGAGTTGATTTATGTGAGTTGAAACAAATCGATAAACCTGTTGCAACTAACGATGTTAGAGATGCCTTCCATGCTGCTCAAAAGCCAGCCAGTTTAAGTCATGCCCGTATCAGTCAATCATGATCATTTGGATTTGTTATCGGGAGCTGAGTGTTTTTAAACTCATTCCTTAAATTATCTTAATTGAACATAATCGTTGAGTCTTTGTAAATTTTGTGCTAAAATGTGGTATGTCTGACGATTTAGGAGTATATTAGGGTAATCAATCCCTGGCTTATGGAAAAGTTTAAAAAAGACAAAAAGCCGCTCTTAGATGGAAAACTTCGCGACTTGCTGAAGCGATTAACAATCCTTAGAAAAAGAACCCGCCAAACTAATGAAAAACTAAACGAGTTGAAAAAGCAGGCTGATGATCTCCTGCATCATCATGCTGAGATAGGCGATGTTTCCAGTCGAAACAATCTGTAAAAGTCCATTTGGAAACGTGTCTGCGGAAATAGTGTTATCCAATGATAGGCGACGGATATTTCATCGTCCTGGCAAGCTGTTAAAGACAATAATACGGTAAGCAATTGGGTGTTACATTCACCGGCTGCTGTTTTCTTTGCCTTATCCGATCAATATTAACACCCCTTTATTGCTTCAGCTATAATAAGGAGCAGATGCACGGTTTGCTTAACGGATTGCTCTGCTTTATCTGGATTAAGTTTGGTGAAATATATGCGCTAAGATCTTTTATGCCAGCAGTCGAAACGTCGCCAGCCCTGATTTCCTAATTGAATGGTTCGGCAAAACCATATTCCACATACATTGTTATAATATTTCAAAGTTATAATATTTCAAACTTGATATTATGGAAAATCAAATTCTTGAACTTGAAAAAAAGTATTGGAAAGCGATGGAAACTCGTGATTTTAATACGGTAAAAACCCTTACCCACTTCCCGTGTATTGTAGCTGGTAAGGATGGGGTAAGAAGTGTAGATGAACCTTCTTTTAAAAAAATGTTTGATTCAGGAGAAGGCAGGCAGCTTAAAGTGCTGAATATTTCTGACGCGGAAAGCGAAATCATAGGGGAAGACAATGCAATTATCGGCTATCTTATAGAATTAGAATATGGTGTGGATGGTCAGAGATCTTCAGGAAAATGTGCATGTACATCAACCTGGGTTAAGGAAAATAACAATTGGATCTGTGCCATGCATACGGAATCTGATTTAAGAAACTAGCACTTATTATAGCGTACATTGGGAGCCAGGGATGGTGTCAACGGTTTTTCTTTTACAAACGACAGGCATGATATCAACGCGCCTGCAAACATAATTTTGCTCCAGCATTTTTGCTCAAAATCGATGTCCGTTACTGCACATAAATGTCCGGTAATGGACATTTGCTCTTGATCAGATGGTTGTTAACAGCTATCCTTCAAGGTTGCATGAATTGGCACAGCCTTAGATACATAAGCAAAAATCAAATGAAATGATAAGTTTAAAGATAGTTTTGAGAAGCCTTTGGAAAAATAAAGGATTCTCATTCATTAATATCGGGGGATTGGCAATTGGATTTACCTGTAGTCTATTATTGTTATTGTATGTAAATTACGAATGGGGGTTTAACAAGCAGTTTAAATCAGTTGACAGGATTTACTATACCAAGCTGAATATTAAGCTCAACAATGAACTGGTAACCTTTGATGCCTCGCCAAACATTCTGGCACCAACAGCTTTAAAAACAATACCTGGTATTGCACAGGCAGCACGCCTGTCATTTGAAAATACAAGTTTATTTAATTACGGGCAAAATGCCTTTAAGCAAAGCATGTTATTTGCCGATCCTTCATTCTTAAAAATATTTAATTATGAGTTCCTGAGAGGTGATGCTTTAACGGCTTTTGCTAGCCCTGAAAGTATTTTAATGACTGCCAGTACCGCGAAAAAGTTCTTCGGGACCGAGGATCCAATTGGTAAAAGTATCAAATGGGACAATAGGAAGCTGTTAAAAGTAACCGCCGTAATTAAAGATCTGCCGGCCAACCAGAGTAATCGGTTTGAAGTGCTGTTGCCCTGGTCGTTGTACGAACAGGAGAATCCGGATGTAAGGAACAGCAGCTGGGGAAGTATCAATACCCGTACAGTCATCAGCTTAACGGACAAAAATGGGTTTGAAGCTACCGATGCCGCATTAAGAAAACTCATCCGATCCAACGTACCTGAAACGATAATGGAGGCTTTTCTTTTCCCTTATGATAAAATTTATCTGTTCAATGAATTTAAAAACGGGCATTCGGTAGGAGGAAAGATTGATCAGGTAAAACTGTTCCTTGTTAT